>Ga0247832_1001151_pt1 | contig 48784 bp, 43 predicted proteins | sample LaCruzMarch2015__10_FD_192407 | JGI IMG/M metagenome (GOLD analysis project Ga0247832, IMG submission 192407) | Freshwater microbial communities from meromictic Lake La Cruz, Castile-La Mancha, Spain - LaCruzMarch2015_4m | ecosystem: Environmental > Aquatic > Freshwater > Lake | place: Spain... | reverse complement strand
CAAACAACACAGCTTTCCTTGTTTAATACAATTTGAATCTGAAAACGAAAACCACAAGAAAAATGCCCTCTATTTAACCCTATCAATGATGGCCGGGCGTATGCTAATTTTTGTTGGACAGTAGTGAGATCAATATTTTAAAAAAGAAATTGAGACCTATGAAATTGAATTTCGCATGTTGCACAAAGATGGGTCAACCAAATGGGTTTTGGCTAAAGGATCTGCCTTGCGAAATAATGATGGAAAGCCCTATCGTATGGCCGGTTCTCATACCGATATAACTGAGCGCAAAAAAGCGGAAGAAGAACTAAAAAATACACAATTTATACTCGCTCAGGCTGGTCGGTTAGCCCGCATTGGAGCATGGGAATACGACGTCGAATCAAGCTCACAAATCTGGTCTGATGTGACAAAGGAAATTTTGGAATTGCCACATGATTTTATGGCAGATCCAACAACAGGCTTCAACTTCTTGAAGCAAGGAGAAGAAACAGATGAAATGATACGTCTGGGAAGTCTGGCTATTTCAAAAGGAGATTCTTTCGACGTCGAACAAGAGATAGTCACCGCAAAGGGAAACAAAAGGTGGGTAAGAACTGTAGGAAAGCCAGAATTCAGAGATGGCAAATGTGTTAAACTTTTTGGCATGTTTCAGGACATTCATCATAGAAAACTTGAAGAACTAGAGGTCGAAAAAAAGATAAAGCTTCAAAATGTAATCATTGGCTCCAACTTTGGAACCTGGGAGTAGAACATCCAAACCGGAGCCTGTGTATACAACGAACGTTGGGCTGAAATGGTAGGCTACACCCTGGAAGAATTGGAGGAATTTTCGGTACAAACATTCCGCAGTTTAGTGCACGAAGAAGACAACAAGAAATCAGACAATATATTCGATCTCCACGCAGAAGGCAAAACTGAATTTTATGAATGCGAAATAAGGCTTCGCCATAAAAAAGGCCATTGGGTTTGGGTGTTGGACAAAGGAAAAATACTTTCCTGGACTCCCGATGGAAAACCTTTGATGATGTACGGTGCTCATCAGGATATTACCGAAAGAAAATTGGTCGAGGAACGCTTGAATTTGTTGCAAAATCTGATTGATAATTCATCGGATGCCATACAAGTTGCTCAAGAAGACGGGAAACTTATTTACCTCAACAAAGTAGCGTCTCAACGCCTTGGAATAGACAAACATGTGGCTAACCAATATGCAGTGTATGACTTTGAGCTTGAACTGAGCTCCCCGGAAAAGTGGAATACGCATGTAGCAGAAATTAAAGCACAAAGTGGCAAGATGCTAATTTATGGGCACAACACTAACAAGGAAAATGGGCAAGCATTTCCGGTAGAAGTACTCGTAAAACACATTCAGTTAGATGACCAGGGATTTATTGTGGCCAATTCAAGGGATATTTCAGAAAGGCTGGCTGCTGAAGCAGCCATGGTGAAAATTAAAGAATTGCTGGAGCAAACCAGCAAAATGACCCGAACAGGTGCCTATGAGGTTGACCTGGAGAAAGAATTTATTTATTGGTCTGAGGTGACTAAAGAAATTCATGAAGTTGGTGCAGATTTCATCCCCACAATTGACAAAGCCATACAATTTTACAAGGAAGGAGAAAGCAGGAATAAAATAGCTGAACTGGTAGAAAAAGCATTTTCAAAGGGTGATAGCTTCGATGTTGAATTGGAAATCATCACTGAAAAAGGCCATGAAAAATGGGTTCGGGTACTTGGGTGCACATCGGTACAGGATGGGAAAACAATTAAGCTCTATGGTACTTTTCAGGACATAGACCAAAAAAAGCGGGCTGAGCTGGCGCTGCAGGAATCAAGTAGCCGATTTAGTGCTGTCATTGAAAGCACCAAAGATATTGTATTTGCGCTCGACAAAAACATGAACTATCTGTCGTTCAACCAAAACCATTTCAATGCTATGAAAGGCATTTATGGGCTCAACATTGAAATCGGCAAAAACATACTCGACTTTATGCCTTTTGAAAATGACAGAGAAATTGCCAGAAAAGATATTGCAAGAGGTTTACAAGGAGAGCAGTTTACTTCTATTCAAGTTTATGGCAACACCGATTTGTTGCAGACATATTTAGAGGGAAATTATAATCCGATCAGAAATACCTCAGGCGATGTAGAAGGCCTGGCTGTTTTTATGCGGGATATCACAGAAATAAAACGTTCAGAACAACAACTTCAATATGAACTGTCGCTCCAAACAATTCTCATCGACATACTTTCCATATACATAAATATAAAATTATCCGATGTTGAGCAGATTATTAATCGTTCGCTGAAAGAATTAGGGGAGTTTGTTGATGCCGATCGTTCCTATATTTTCAATTATGATTTCAAACAAAATACAACCTCAAATCTATACGAGTGGTGTGCAGAAGGTATAGAACCTGAAATTCATAATCTGCAAAATTTGCCCGTTGAAATTTTTCCGCAATGGGTTGAAAAACACAAATCAGGTCAACCATTTTATATTCCAGATGTAAATGCCCTCGACGATGACACCGATGGTGGATTAAAAAATATACTTGCTCCGCAGGGCATCAAAAGCATAATGACCGTTCCCTTGGTAGACCAGGGTGAATTAATTGGCTTTGTGGGTTTCGACTCGGTGAAGCGTCAGCGTACCTACACCGAAAGGGATCAAAAGCTGCTTTTTGTGTTTTCACAGATGCTCATCAACGTCGAAAACCGACAGAAGCGAGAGCAGCAATTGGTGTTGCAGGAAGAAAAATACAGAAACATCATCGCCAATATGAATTTGGGATTGATCGAAGTTGACAATACCGACAAAGTTGTTTACGCCAACCAAAGTTTCAGCAATATGTCTGGTTACAGTATTTCGGAGCTTATTGGACAATCGGCAGCCAACCTGTTTTTATCTGAGAATGATAAAATAGTATTCACAGAAATTCAGCGAAAAAGAAAAAGTGGACTTTCAGATAATTACCAAATCAAAGTTAAAAACAAAGCAAGAGAAACCCGCTGGTGGTTTATTAGCGGCGCACCCAATTACAACGACAAAGGGGAACTCTTAGGTTCTATCGGTATTCACCTGGATGTAACTGAGCAAAAACGTTTGCAGGACGAGCAACAACTTTTGCTCACGCTTACCCAAAAGCAAAACGAGAGGCTTAAGAATTTTGCACACATTGTATCGCACAACCTCCGGTCACACACCATCAATATTAAGTCGCTCAACGAGCTTATCATGGATTTGAAGCCAGAACTGAAGGAATTAGACTTGGCAAAATACTTGACTCAGGCCACCAACAACCTGCTCGAAACCATAGAGCGCCTCAGCGAAGTGGCTATTCTCAATACCAACGAGCAAAAACAGCTTGAAAAAATTGACTTGTCTGATGCAGTCGTTAAAGCCATCCACAACGTGAAAGCTTTGGCCATTACTTCCAAAGTAAAAATCATCAACGAGTTGAAAGGGAACGAAATGGTGCTGGGCATTCCAGCCTATATAGACAGTGTAGCACTTAACTTTCTCACCAATGCTATCAAATACCGGTCAGAAAAAAGAAAAGGTTTTGTAAAGCTAAGTTGTGGCGTTGAAAAAAATTACCTTGTTTTGCAGGTAGAAGATAATGGTCTGGGAATTGACCTGAAACGTCATGGTCATAAGCTCTTCGGAATGTACAAAACATTTCACAAACATCCTGACTCTAGGGGAATTGGTTTATTTATCACAAAAAACCAAGTAGAGGCCATGGGAGGGCGTGTTGAAGTCCAAAGCGAAATAGATAAAGGAATTACTTTTAAAGTTTATTTTCAGCATGAAAAAAATTGATTCGCTATGTAGTGTGGACGATGACCCCATTTATGTGTTCACTACAAAAAGAACGCTTGAAATAGGTGAGTTTTGCAATTCTATACTGGTTTTCAACGACGGAAAAGAAGCTTTCGACATTTTGTATAGCATGAGCGTTAAAGGGGAAGACATGCCTGATATGATTTTGTTGGATCTAAATATGCCCATTTGGGATGGCTGGGATTTTTTAAACGAGTTTTCGAAGCTCACGCTCCCAAAAAAAATCACCATTTACATTGTTTCCAGCTCGAAGCATCCAGAAGATATTTACAAAGCTAAAAAGTATAGTTTGGTCAGCAACTTCATCATCAAGCCCATCACCATAGACAAACTGAAAGACGCTTTAAATAAAGCGAGGTAGCGATTCGCTGGCAACCTTTCTACCTAGGTTGAAACTGATTTGAGTAAAAAATGCCATAAAAGCTGATTACCCGAACCTTGCATTTTACTCCAATTGCTCATCTTCGGTGTCTTTATGTAATTTCTCACCTGTTATTTTTCAATTAAAAATAGGTTCGCTTTTGGATAGAAGGTAATACGGGATAATTTTGCGACCTTGATTGTAGGGCAGTGCCCCATCAGTATGAAAGAATACCTTCCTTCAGATTACGTTCCTATTTTCGTCCAGTTCGCTTTAGCCATTGGTTTTGTGGTTGTTACCATGATTGCAACCCACTTGTTGGGCCCAAATCGCAAAGGCAAAGTAAAAGACGACCCGTTCGAATGCGGCATTGAATCTGTTGGAGATGCCCGAACACCCATTTCCATCAAATACTTTTTGGTAGCCATCTTGTTCGTGCTCTTCGATGTAGAGATTATTTTCATGTATCCATGGGCTGTTAATTTTAAATCACTGGGTTGGTTTGGGTTTATAGAAATGTTCCTGTTTATGGGACTTCTGTTGGCAGGATTTTATTATGTAATCAGAAAAGGCGTACTAAACTGGGAATAACAAAACAGCTTCGCTTGCTGTTGAATTACCCGTATTGAACAACATTTATGAAAATAACCACTTTAGATAAAGCACCTGACGGCATTCAAGGAGAAGGCTTTTTTGCCACATCCTTCGACCAGGTCATTGGTATGGCCCGGCAAAATTCACTGTGGCCTTTGCCTTTTGCTACCTCATGTTGCGGCATTGAATTCATGGCCACCATGGGTTCACATTATGATTTGGCTCGCTTTGGTTCCGAACGCCCGAGTTTTTCGCCAAGGCAGGCTGATCTTTTGATGGTTATGGGCACCATTGCAAAGAAAATGGCTCCCATTCTCAAGCAGGTCTACATCCAAATGGCCGAACCCCGATGGGTACTAAGTGTAGGTGCCTGTGCTTCGAGCGGTGGCATTTTCGATACCTATTCTGTGTTGCAAGGCATCGACAGGGTTATTCCGGTTGATGTGTATGTGCCGGGTTGTCCGCCAAGGCCTGAACAGATTATTGAAGGCCTGATGAAAATTCAGGAATTGGCAGGCAATGAATCGCTCCGCCGCCGAAACACCGACGACTACAAGCAATTACTCGAATCGTATCACATTCAATAAGCACAGTGGCATTCAGCAATCAGGAACTTTTAGACGACCTGCATCAACAATTTGCAGACAAGATATTGATGGTGGAAGAACCCTTCGGTTTGCTTACCATCGAAACAAGCAGTGATGTCATCATCAACATGCTTGGCTATCTGAAAAGCCATGCTGCTTTTCAGTTCATTTTTCTGACAGACCTCACCGCAGTTCATTACCCTGAGCAAAATGAAAAGGAGTTTGCAGTTATTTACCATCTTCACAGTTGGGCGCACAATTTTCGATTGAGAATAAAGGTTTTTGTTCCTTCCTCAAATCATGATATGCCAACTGCGACCGTTGTGTTTCGCACCGCCAACTGGATGGAGCGTGAAACTTATGACAACATGGGAATCAATTTTATTGGCCATCCTGATCTTCGGAGAATTCTCAATGTTGAAGAGATGGACTATTTTCCGTTGAGAAAAGAATATCCCCTTGAAGACCAATTGCGACAAGACAAAGTAGATTCAATGTTTGGCCGCTAACCTCCACAACACACATGGCAATCAACTCAGATATTTTAGACAAGCCTTTAGTAACCGGAAGCGACGCAGGAGCTTTGGTGGAGTTTGTGAACGAATTGACTACACTCAATCTTGGACCAACACACCCGGCAACACATGGAATTTTCCAAAACATCCTGCAAATGGATGGCGAGAAAATAATCCGTGTTCAGGAAACAACCATTGGCTACATTCACAGGGCTTTTGAAAAACTGGCCGAACACCGTCCTTTTTATCAAATCACTCCGATAACCGATAGGCTCAACTATTGCTCCAGTCCCATCAACAACATGGGTTGGCACATGACCGTTGAAAAATTGCTTGGCATCACCTTGCCAAAGCGAGCCCAATACATCAGGGTAATTGCCATGGAATTGGCCAGAATTGCCGACCACTTGATTTGTAATTCCATTCTCGGAGTAGACACAGGTGCGTTTTCTGGTTTCTTATATTTGTTTCAGGAAAGAGAAAAGATATACGAAATCTACGAAGAAATCTGCGGATCCAGGTTAACCACCAATATGGGCAGGATCGGAGGCATGGAGCGTGATTTAAGTCCCCTTGCCATCGAAAAACTCAGGAAGTTTTTGAAAGAATTTCCTGCTGTGATGAAAGAATTTGAAGCCTTGTTCAACCGAAACAGGATTTTCATGGATCGAACAGTTGATGTAGGTCCAATCTCAATCACCGATGCCATCGACTACGGTTTCACAGGCCCTAACTTGCGGGCTGCCGGAGTTGACTACGACGTGCGGGTGATGAATCCATATTCATCGTATGAAGATTTTGAATTTGAAGTTCCCGTGGGTACCAACGGAGATACCTACGACAGGTATTTGGTAAGAAACGAGGAAATCTGGCAAAGCTTGAGAATCATTGAACAGGCACTCAATAAACTGCCAAACGATGGTTTTCATGCCGATGCACCGCATTATTATCTGCCATCAAAAGACGATGTTTATACCAAAATGGAAGCCTTAATCTATCATTTTAAGATTGTCATGGGTGAAATAGATGCTCCGGTTGGTGAGGTGTACCACTCAGTGGAAGGAGGAAATGGAGAATTAGGTTATTACCTCATCAGCGATGGTGGACGTACACCTTATCGATTGCACTTCCGTAGGCCATGCTTCATATACTACCAGGCTTACCCCGAAATGGTGAAAGGTGTGACTTTGTCGGATGCCATTTTAATTTTGAGTAGTTTGAACGTAATAGCCGGAGAATTAGACGCTTAAGCAATATGGCTGAAGAAAAAAATATACAGTTTAACAGTGAAACCATGGCTTTGGTCAGCAAGATTATTGCCAGGTATCCGGAAGGAAAACACAAATCTGCCTTGTTGCCCATTTTGCATTTGGCACAGGCAGAATTCAATGGTTGGTTGAGTCCTCCAGTGATGGACTATGTGGCTTCGATTTTGAAAATTCAGCCGGTGGAAGTGTATGAGGTAGCTTCGTTCTACTCCATGTACAATTTGAAGCCGGTTGGAAAATGCCTGATTGAAGTGTGCAGAACAAGCTCTTGCTGGCTTATGGGTTCTGACGATGTGGTGGAACACATCAGCAATAAATTGGGTATTAATGAAGGAGAAACCACTCCGGATGGTATGTTCACGTTGAAAACCGTTGAATGTTTAGGCTCTTGCGGAACAGCACCCATGATGATGATTGGTGCCCAGTTCCACGAGAACTTAACGTTTGACAAAGTGGACAATATTCTGGATAAGCTCACCGATGAAGGCAAGCGCAAAACGTATCTGGACGAAGTGTTGATTGACAAGTATTGAACCAGATGGAAAAGATTGTAAAAATTGAGCCGCTCAAAGATTTCAAACTGCACCTATGGTTTCAGGACGGTGTGAATGGGATTGTGGATTTGAGTGAATACAAAGACGCTGAAATTTTTTCTGAGTGGAAAGACGGCGAAAGTTTTGCCAAAGTCTTTTTAGATTCTGGTGCACCTACCTGGCCAGGAGGAGGAGATCTAGATCCTTTTGTCTTGTATCTTAAAATCATCGACCGAACCTACGAGGAATACCGGGCTTTTAAAAGGCTGGACAGAGTTGCTTAATGCCACTTATTTCTTCGTTTTATGGAATTAAAATTTTGATGTATCCATTCGATCACTTGCCGAAACATTTTCACAATAAATATACTGATTTTGAAGCTACTATGGATATTGAGACATCAAAAATCAGTCAGGGATTTTTGCCTGGAAAAGCAGAAAAGCTGGTGAAAGAATGGGTATTAAAACATAAAGAAGAACTTCTCTCGAATTGGGAAATTCTTTCAAAAGGAAAAAAACCGGAAAAAATTAAACCATTGTGGTAAATGTCTAAAAAACTACTCTTAGAACACGACAACGAACCTGGCATCCAGTCTTATGAGGTGTACAGGAAAAAGGGTGGCTATCGTTCGGTAGAAAAGGCCTTAAAAACCATGACACCTGAAGAGGTGGTGGAAGAGGTGAAAAAATCTGGCTTGCGGGGTCGTGGAGGTGCAGGCTTTCCAACGGGAATGAAATGGAGCTTTCTGGCAAAACCCGAAGGTGTACCTCGTTACCTGGTTTGTAATGCTGACGAGTCTGAGCCGGGCACATTCAAAGACCGCTATCTGATGAGCCGCATTCCACATTATTTGGTGGAAGGCATGATTACATCGAGTTATGCTTTGGGTGCAAACACGGCCTACATCTACATCAGAGGCGAGTATTACTACATCATCCGTATTCTGGAAAAAGCCATTGAAGAAGCGTATGCAGCTGGCTTTTTAGGTAAAAATATTCTTGGAACCGGCTACAACTTAGACATGTATGTGCAGGTTGGAGCTGGCGCCTATATCTGTGGCGAGGAAACCGCCCTGCTTGAGTCCCTGGAAGGCAAGCGAGGAAATCCACGAATAAAGCCACCATTCCCGGCAGTGAAAGGCCTTTGGGGATGCCCAACTGTGGTTAACAATGTGGAAACCATCGCTGCAGTAGTGCCGATTATAAACGACGGTGGAGAAGAATATGCCAAAATTGGCGTTGGTAGAAGCACAGGAACAAAATTGATTTCTGCCAGCGGCCATTTGAATAAACCTGGCGTTTACGAAATTGAATTAGGCCTGCCGGTTGAGGAATTTATCTACTCCGACGACTATTGTGGTGGCATAATAAATGGCAGAAAACTGAAAGCTGTTGTGGCCGGGGGTTCGTCTGTACCCATTTTGCCGGCAGAATTGATCCTGAAATTAGCCAATGGCGAACCAAGACTGATGTCTTACGAATCGCTGGCAGAAGGTGGATTTGCAACAGGCACCATGTTGGGTTCAGGCGGATTTATCGCCATGGACGAAACAGCCAGTGTAGTTCGGAACCTATGGACATTTGCCCGTTTTTACCACCACGAAAGCTGCGGGCAATGCTCGCCTTGCCGTGAAGGAACAGGATGGATGGAGAAAATTCTTCATAAATTCATAGAAGGCCATGCTACCATGAAAGACATAGACTTGCTTTGGGATTTGCAACGCAAAATAGAAGGCAACACCATTTGCCCACTTGGCGATGCAGCTGCCTGGCCTGTTGCTTCGGCCATCCGTCATTTTAGAAGTGAGTTTGAGGAATATGTGAAGGAACCTAACTCTATCAGAGAAGTAAAACATTATTTTTCAGTTAACAACCTTTAAGGCTAAAGTGATCAGAAGTCAGAAATCAGGTTTAATACAGCTACAAACTAAAGTTTTATGGCAGAATTTGAGTTGAAAAAGCGGGCATTTCAATTTACAACTTCAGTGATTAAAACATTTGCAAAAGTTGATATGGGTTATGAACTCAAATTTTTGAAATCTCAACTTTACAGAAGTGTGTCGTCTATAGGTGCGAATCTGGTTGAAGGTGGTGCCGGATCATCCAGAAAAATGTTGATTCAATACTATCGAATTGCGCTTCGAAGTTCCCGAGAGACTGGATATTGGCTTCAATTAATTTCAGAGATTTTTCCAGAGATTGACAAACAAACTTTAGATTCACATCTATCTGAATGTGAATCTATATCTAGAATTCTAGGAAAAACAATAGTTACACTTAACAATCAAAGTTCAAAGTGAAAATTACAGGAACTAACCCTGGAAATTTGAATCAGTCAAATTTGTTCGGGCAGCAATTTGGTTTTCTAAGAGGTAACAACCTGTCCTATACTGATTCCTTTGTCCTGACTCCTAAAAACTTTGACTCCTTTGTCCTGACTCCTAAAAACTTTGACTCCTTTGTCCTGACTCCTACCAACTTTGATTCCTTTGTCCTGACTCCTAACAACTTTGACTCCTTTGTCCTGACTCCTAACAACTTTGACTCCTTTGTCCTGACTCCTAACAACTGAATCTTATGCTAAAAGTAACCATAGACGGTCAAACCATTGAAGTTCCTGAGGGAACCACGATTCTTCAGGCAGCCCGCATGATTGGGCCGGAGGTAGCTCCGCCAGCCATGTGTTACTACACAAAATTGGCAACAAGCGGTGGCTATTGCCGCACCTGTATCGTGAAAGTGACAAAAGGCTCAGAGAAGGACCCCAGGCCGATGCCTAAGCCAGTAGCCAGCTGCCGCACCACTGTGATGGATGGCATGGAAGTGCAAAACAAAACATCGCCCGAACTACTGGAAGCCCGCAAAGGTGTGGTAGAATTTTTATTGGCCAATCACCCGCTCGATTGCCCCATTTGCGACCAGGCTGGCGAGTGTCATTTGCAGGATTTGAGTTATGAAAATGGCTCAGAAGGCACCCGTTATGAATTTAAAAGACGTACATTTAATAAAATAGATATCGGACCTTATGTGCAGTTGCACATGACCCGTTGTATTTTGTGCTACCGCTGTGTGAAGGTGGCTGATCAATTGACCGACGGTCGTGTACATGGTGTGATGAACCGTGGCGACGTTTCTGAAATTTCGACTTACATCGAAAATGCCATTGAAAACGATTTTTCAGGCAATGTGATCGATGTTTGTCCGGTTGGTGCCTTGACAGACAAAACTTTCCGATTCAAGAACCGGGTTTGGTTTACCAAACCAGTCAATGCCCACCGTGATTGCCCAACTTGCAGCGGAAAAGTTCAGCTTTGGTATAAAGGTGCTGATGTAATTCGGGTTACAGGCAGAAAAGACCAATGGGGCGAGGTTGAAGATTTTATTTGCAATACATGCCGATTCGACAAAAAACAAACCTCTGATTGGTCTATTGAAGGACCGGTTGCAGTGAACAGGGCTTCCGTAATCAGCCAAAATCAATACGAGAAAGAAACAGTGATCCCGGAATTTGCTCTTAAAGTAGGTGCTACCTACACTGCCATCGACGACAAACCCAAACAACTTACCACCAAAAACTAAACCACATGGAATTATTTGAACTGGGTTTTAAAGCCGTTTATATTCTGCTCATTTTCGGTATCACGTTGTTGATTGCCACATATTCTACCTTGGCAGAGCGAAAAATTGCCGGGTTTATTCAAGATCGACTTGGGCCTGACAGAGCCGGACCTTTTGGTTTATTGCAGCCCATTGCCGACGCCGGCAAAATGTTTTTCAAGGAAGACTTTATTCCTGCTCAGGCCAATAAATGGCTTTTTATAGCAGGGCCGTCCATAGCTATGCTCACCGCTTGTATGACCAGTGCGGTTATCCCTTTCGGCAACACCATCAAGTTCGATGATTTCGAAATTGCCATGCAGGGCATCGACATCAACATTGGTATTTTGTATGTATTTGGCATGGTTTCTTTAGGTGTGTATGGCGTAATGATTGGCGGTTGGGCTTCGAACAATAAATTTTCCTTGCTTGGTGCCATCAGAGCCGCTTCGCAAAATATCAGCTATGAATTGGCCATGTCGCTTTCCATCATTGCCATTGCCATGATGAGCGAATCACTTTCACTTCGAGAAATTGTAAACCAGCAACATGGTTTCAATTGGAATGTGTTTTACCAACCGCTCGGTTTTATCATTTTCCTCACTTGTGCCTTTGCAGAGTGCAACAGAACGCCGTTCGATTTGCCTGAGTGTGAAACAGAATTGATAGGCGGATACCACACCGAGTATAGCAGTATGAAACTTGGGTTTTACCTGTTTGCAGAATACATCAATATGTTTGTGGCTTCTGCCATTATTTCTAGTTTGTATTTTGGTGGTTACAACTACCCTGGCATGGATTGGGTGGCAAGTGCAGTTCCTCACAATGCAGCCACGCTTATCGGCACCGGTGTTTTCTTTGGTAAAATTCTGTTTTTCATCTTCTTCTTCATGTGGGTTCGTTGGACTTTGCCCCGATTCCGCTTCGATCAGCTGATGAACTTGGGTTGGAAATCATTGATTCCACTGTCTATTTTGAACGTATTGCTCACCGGAGCTATCACCTTGTTATTCAACTAATTATTTATCAGAATAATGCAGTTATCAAACAAAAGCAAGCACATTCCAAAAGGCAAAATGACCTTTTTGGAGAGCATTTATATCGTAGAAATTGCGAAAGGGCTTTGGATTACCCTCAAACATTTCTTCGGCAAAAAAGCAACCATACGCTATCCGGAAGTGCAACGACCTATGAGCACTGTTTTCCGTGGATTACATGTGTTGAAACGAGACGAAAACGGAGCCGAGCGTTGCACTGCTTGCGGCCTTTGCGCCCTTTCATGCCCGGCAGAAGCCATTTCCATGACGGCAGCAGAGCGAAAGCCCGGCGAAGAAAATTTATACCGGGAAGAAAAATATGCTGCTGTTTATGAAATCAACATGCTCCGTTGTATTTTCTGCGGCTTGTGCGAAGAGGCTTGTCCGAAAGATGCCATTTACCTGCAATCCGATAAAATGGCACCTGCATTTTATTCCCGAGATCAGGTTATTTATGGCAAAGATCGACTGGTAGAAACCAGAGTTAAAACCAGAGAACCAGATTCTAAAAAATCAAAATTAACAAGTTCCGATCGCTACATCGACCCGATCTACTGGGATAAAGATCAACCTTTGAAAAAATAAATCCTTCTATTTTTGCCCCCTTTCCAGGGCGAACAACCTATTATGGCCGAAAAACTATTTTACTTCCTGTCGTTCCTGTCCATACTCAGTGCACTGATGGTGGTGTTTTCCAAAAACCCGGTTCACAGTGTTTTGTATCTCATTCTCACCTTCTTCAGCCTTTCCGGCCATTACATTTTGCTCAATGCACAGTTTTTGGCTGTGGTGAATATTATCGTGTATGCAGGTGCCATCATGGTTTTGTTTCTGTTTGTCATCATGTTTTTAAACATGAAAACAGAAAGTGAAAAACCCCTGAGTTGGTTGATGAAACTTTCCGGCACATTGGCAGGTGGGTTGTTGCTTGTAATTTTTGTTGGCGTCATTAAACAGGCAGACCGATTCGTGCCCTCAGAGGTAGACTTCAACTCCCAGGTGGGTTTGGTAGAAAACTTGGGGGCTGTTTTATACAAAGACTTTTTGGTTCCCTTCGAATTGGCGTCGGTTCTTTTTTTGGCTGCCATGGTGGGAGCTGTAATGTTGGGTAGAAGAGAAGCAGGCGAAAGAAATTTTTAATATGACTGAAATTCCAGAAATTATCCGGTTAGTCCCGCTTCAGCATTTTATGCTGCTGTCGTCTATCCTGTTTTGCATTGGTGTGGTGGGTGTGCTAACCCGCAGAAATGCACTCATTATTTTTATGTCAATAGAACTGATGCTCAATGCCGTGAATCTGATGCTCATTTCAGTGGCATCTTATCATTCAGATCCTGCGGCACAGGTGTTTGTGTTTTTCATCATGGCGGTGGCGGCAGCCGAAGTGGCAGTTGGCTTGGCCATCATTGTCATGGTTTACAGAAACACCCGAAACATTGATGTCGATTTCCTTAACAACTTAAAGTGGTAGAAAGCATGTCGGTAAAAACTATAGCAACACTCATTCCACTACTGCCATTTTTAGGGTTCATCATCAATGGACTTGGCTTTCGCACCATAGGCAAATCGTTGGCTGCAACTATTGGTGTTTCGGCATCGGTACTGTCTTTTGGCTTATCAGTTTGGCTTTTTGCTGCCATGACAGGCTCTGGTGTAATTACCCAAGAAGTTCATCTCTTTAACTGGATAAGTACAGAAAATACCCAAATCAGCTTTTCATTCCTCATAGACCACCTTACCTTGCTGTTTTTGCTTGTGGTTACCGGCATTGGTTCGCTCATTCACTTATATTCTGCCGGCTACATGCACGATGACGAAGGTTTTGGCAAGTTTTTCAGCTTTCTGAATCTCTTTCTGGCTGCCATGCTTTTGCTGGTGATGGGAAACAATTTTCTGGTCATGTTCATCGGCTGGGAAGGTGTTGGTTTGTGTTCATACCTGCTCATCGGATTTTGGAACAAAACCACAGCCTACAACAATGCCGCAAGAAAAGCCTTTGTGATGAACCGAATTGGTGACCTTGGCTTTCTGCTGGGCATCTTTTTGATTTATATTACTTTTCATTCCCTGGACTACGGCACTGTAATCAGTCAGGCATTAGCAGGATCGCCAGGCCAAGGTGTTATGGTAGCCATCACCTTGTTGCTGTTTGTGGGTGCCATGGGAAAAAGTGCACAAATACCACTTTACACCTGGCTTCCGGACGCCATGGCAGGCCCAACTCCGGTTTCAGCTTTGATACATGCTGCCACTATGGTAACTGCTGGTATTTATATGGTGGTTCGGGCTAATGTGTTGTTTTCTCTCGCTCCGTTCACACTTGAATTCATCGGCATTGTTGGTTTGGTAACTGCTTTGTTGGCAGCTTCCATTGGTTTGCTGCAAAATGATATCAAGAAAGTGCTGGCCTATTCAACAGTCAGTCAATTAGGATACATGTTTCTGGCCTTGGGAGTTGGCGCATTCACTTCTTCTTACTTTCATGTTATGACACATGCTTTCTTTAAAGCTCTTTTGTTCCTTGGGGCTGGAAGTGTTATTCATGGTATGTCGGGCGAGCAGGATATTCGCTCTATGGGTGGATTGAAGGGCAAAATGCCCATTACTTTTTTCACATTTCTGATTGCCACCATTGCCATTTCAGGCATTCCTCCTTTTTCTGGCTTTTTCTCGAAAGATGAAATATTGGCACAGGTTTTTGCCCACAGTCCTGTGATGTGGGGCTTGGCTGTGGTTGGCTCTCTAATGACTTCATTCTACATGTTCCGATTGTTGTTCCTCACGTTTTTTGGAACTTTCAGGGGAACGCATGAGCAGGAGCATCACCTTCACGAGTCGCCTCTGAGCATGACTTTGCCACTGCTTGTTCTAGCGGTGCTATCAGCCGCTGGCGGATTGATCAACTTCCCGGAAATATTTGGCGGCGGACAATGGCTTGCACATTTTCTCGCTCCCGTTATTGGAGGAGAAACACATGCTGCACACCTGGAACACAGCACAGAATGGATGCTGATGGGCATTTCTACTGTAGGTGCACTGGTAAGTATGGGCGTAGCTTACAGTATGTATATCGGCAAAAAGCAAGTTCCGGAATCCGATGCAGTCGAGAAAGGTGTGCTTTCCCGATTGGTGTACAACAAGTATTATGTGGATGAAATCTACGACACTATTATTGTGAGGCCAATTTCTGCTTTGGGTTCGCTTATCGGTGATTTTATTGACACTTACCTGGTCGATGGCATTGTGCAAGTGGCCGGAGGGCTCACCATTTGGGTGGGTAGGCAAATGCGCTACCTGCAAGCAGGTACCACCGGGTTCTATGTTTTTTCTATGGTTATAGGCATTTTGATAATTCTCACCTTCAACCTTCTTTTTTAAGGTAACGAATGAACGCATTGTATCTCACGCTCACCCCGATTATAGGCGCATTTGTCATTTACCTGGCGGGTTCGAAGAATGCCAAGTACCTGGCACTCTTCTTTAGTTTGGCAATTTTTGGTTATGGCCTTTCTACTATGATTTCATTCAACCCTGCATCTGGCATGCAAGGTGTTTGGAGTATGCCCTGGTTGCCTCAAGCAGGCTTGTATCTGGCTTTTGGCATCGATGGAATTTCTATTCTTCCGATTCTACTCGCCACACTTATCACTCCTTTTATTGTTGTCACTACCTTCGATAAAAAGCTTTATCGGGAAGAACTTTTCTATTCGCTCATCATCCTGGCCCAAGGCCTGATGATTGGTTCTTTCACAGCACTCGACAGCTTTTTGTTTTACTTCTTTTTCGAGGCCTCGCTTGTTCCGGTCATTTTCATTTCTGCCATTTGGGGTGGTGCCAATAGAATAAAGGCCACACTCAAGTTTTTCATTTATACTGTATTTGGCAGTTTATTCATGCTTTTTGCCTTGGTTTTTCTTTATGGAGAAACGCCAGGATCTCATTCCGGACTTATCGCCGATTTCTACAATCTCGAATTGAGCGCAACTGCACAGGCTGTACTGTTTGCTTGTTTTTTTATAGCGTTTGCTATCAAGACTCCTGTGTTCCCATTCCATACCTGGCAGCCCGATGCATATACCGAAGCACCTGCTACCGGAACCATGCTCATGAGCGGCATAATGTTAAAAATGGGTCTGTATGGCTTCATCCGTTTTCTGTTGCCTATCACTCCCCTTGCACTTGCTGAGTACGGGCACATTGCCATCATTCTTTCAGTTATCGGAATTATTTATGGCTCGCTGGCTGCTATCCGGCAAGGTCATGCCAAGCGTTTATTGGCCTATTCTTCGTTTGCCCACGTAGGTTTGATTGCTGCCGGAATTCTGGCATTTTCCAAAGATGGACTTTCAGGTTCTTTGTTTCACATGCTTTCACATGGCATCAATGTGGTGGGTCTGTTTTTTGTAGTCGAAATTATTGCTTCCCGAACAGGCACCTTTGAACTCGACAAACTGGGAGGTATCACCTCGCAGGCCCGTTGGCTTAGCATTACCTTTGCTGTGCTTATGTTGGGTAGCGTGGCATTGCCTTTAACAAATGGCTTTGTAGGCGAATTTCTATTGCTCTACGGCGTGTATCAATACAACAGCCTGATTGGCTTTTTTGCCGGAACCACCATTATTTTAGGTGCTGTTTACATGCTTCGCCTTTTTCAAAAAACCATGTTGGGCAACTCAGGAAGCCATGTTAAAACATTTACCGATTTAACATCTACTGAAAAGTGGGTATTGATTCCTTTGGCCATATTGGTGATTGCCTTGGGTGTATATCCTGAGCCACTGATGAAACTTACTGAACCTGCTGTGAAGCAATTGATTGAAACCCATTACCTAGTACGTTAACAATACTGAAATATGCTACCTATCACCTTACTTTCTGTTTTTGGCATAGCCGGATTGTTTCTGGGTTTTAAGCTGAGTAAGTCGGCCATGTCGGTGCTCACTGTGCTGTTTATTGCCATTTCAGCCTTGGTATTTTTTGTACCTTATAATTTCCCTTCTGAATGGATGGGCAACATGATGGTGTTCGATAAATTTGGGGTGGCTTTTTCCTTGGTGAGCCTCTTCATTGCCCTGCTTATTGTTCCCATGTTGGCAAATTTCAACGAAAAGCCTTTTGCCCAGCCAGCTGAATATTATTCCATTCTGTTGTTTTCTCTGGTCGGCGTTGTAATGATGGCAACTTTCAACCATGTATTGGCCTTGTTTTTAGGGGTTGAAATTCTGTCCATATCTATGTATGTACTCACCGGGTCGGACAAGAAAAACATTCGATCCATAGAAGCATCGCTCAAGTACTTGCTCATGGGTTCGTTTGCTACCGGTTTTTTGCTATTTGGCATTGCTCTTTTATATGCTGCAACAGGTGGTTTCACGCTCGAAGGTTACTCTGGCTACATTGCCAACAACATCAATCAGGTTTCTCCCGTTTTCTATTTGGGCACCTTGTTGTTGATGATAGGTTTGTTGTTTAAAGTATCTGTAGCCCCATTCCATTTCTGGGCTCCGGATGTGTACGATGGTGCGCCCATTCCATTTACCGCATATATGAGCACCGTGGTGAAAATGGCTGGCTTCGCTGCCTTGTATAAAGTGATTTCCATTTCTATGGTCGGCTTGTTCGATTTTTGGTGGACAACCTTGGCCATCTGCGCCCTATTTAGTTTGCTTATTGGTAACCTGGTTGCAGCCAATCAAACATCCTTCAAACGACTTTTGGCCTACTCAGGCATTTCACATGCGGGCTATCTGTTGGTGAGCGTTACCACGGCCGGGACTGGTTCTGACTATGACCTTCTTTTCTATTCTTTTTCGTATGCCCTTGCTTCTGTGTTGGCGTTTTATGTGCTTGATGCAGTGGCCAAAGCCACCGGAAGCGAAGACTTGGATGCCTTGAAAGGCTTTGCCAAAAGCAACAAATTCCTTGGATTCGTGCTTACAGTGTCTATGCTTTCACTGGCCGGTTTGCCCCTCACAGCTGGATTTATTGGTAAGTTTCTCATTTTTTCAAAAGCGATTGAAGTGCAGCGAATGGCCTGGTTGGTTTTTGCCGGCATCATGCTCAGTGTGGTGGGTGCTTATTATTACATCAAGCCTGTTGCTGCCGCTTATTTTAAAGAAGGCTACACCGGAGGAGAAGTAGAAATAAGCTCTGGCAAACGATTGGCCATTGCTGTTGCGGTAATGTTTACAGTATTGCTTGGCATTTTACCCGTGGTCTTCGATTTGTTTTGGGATTCACTTTAGTATCTCGAATCAGTTTTCAAGTTATGATTTCCAAAGAACAATTTGATCAACATTTTTTATGTTGGCTTGAAGTTGTTCCATTAAAAAAGCCACACTTTACGTGCGGCTTCTCGAAATTGAACTGAAATGTTAAGTTGATTTAAGCCTGAACCGAAGTTGATTCCAGCACTTTTTTCATGGTGTCGCCAATCAAAGCAGGCGATTCAACCACGTGCAGTCCGCACTCTTTCATGATTTTCATTTTGGCTTCAGCAGTGTCGTCGGCTCCACCTATGATGGCACCAGCATGGCCCATTCTTCTTCCGGCAGGCGCAGTTTGGCCAGCAATAAAACCAACCACTGGCTTCTTGTTTCCGTTAGCTCTAATCCAACGGGCTGCATCTGGCTCATACGTTCCACCGATTTCGCCAATCATTACAATGGCGTCAGTTTCCGGGTCGTTCATCAGCAACTCAACCGCTTCTTTGGTAGATGTACCAATAATAGGGTCGCCACCAATGCCAATGGCTGTGGAAACACCCAGACCAGCTTTGGCAATCTGATCGGCAGCTTCGTAGGTTAAAGTACCTGATTTCGATACAATGCCCACCCGTCCGGGGATAAACACGAAGCCTGGCATGATGCCTACTTTGGCTTCACCTGGCGTGATAACTCCAGGGCAGTTTGGCCCGATGAGTCGACATTTTTTGCCTTTCAGATATTCCTTGGCATAGATCATATCCTTTACAGGAATGCCTTCGGTGATGGTGATAATAACCTCGATGCCTGCATCGGCAGCTTCCATAATGGCATCTGCAGCAAAAGCAGGTGGCACAAAAATGATGGTTACGTTTGCACTGGTTGCTTTCACGGCTTGCTCAACGGTGTTGAACACAGGCTTTTCCAAATGCAATTGTCCGCCCTTGCCCGGCGTTACGCCACCAACCACATTGGTGCCATATTCAATCATTTGCTGCGCATGAAAGGTTCCTTCCGAACCGGTGAAACCCTGCACAATGACTTTGGAGTTTTTATTGACTAAAACACTCATGATAAATGTAAAATACGCTTGATAGTGGCTACAAAACTATTCCTTTTCGACCGAGCCACAAATTCGCTTTGGGTTAAATTTGAAATTATCCCATTTCTGAGGTCTATTGAATTGTGAAATCAGCAGGCTGTTCTATATTTGCCCCGCTTTACAGGCAAAGAAGAAAGATGACATCAAACATAAAGTTTCTCGCAGCCATATTGCTGTTTGTAGTTTTAACAGGTTGTGGAAAGCACAGCAAGATTCGTGAAGATGCGAAGAAAGAATACATGGCCACCAAACCTGAAATTTACGGAGAATTGGGCGAACCAGCCAGGCAATCCAAAAATCCGAATACAACCAGTCCGGATGCGCCTGCCCGTTCAGCTGTGTTGAAAGAAAAGTTATTTTCGAAGTACGATGTAAAGACTGCCGAAATAGATACAGCAGCTGCCATGTCGAAGCAGGCAGAATAAATTTTTTTAAAAAGTGTTGTCGAAAAATTTTTAAACAATACTTTTGCACTCCCAAATCAAACTCCTCCTTAGCTCAGCTGGTTAGAGCACATGACTGTTAATCATGGGGTCCTTGGTTCGAGCCCAAGAGGGGGAGCAACATAAACCATCCGAATAGGATGGTTTTTTTTATGCCTCGAATAAATTCAAGGTTAGGATATGGTTAAGAGTTGCAGCACTTGTTATTTTCAAGGTGTCATGCTGTATCCAACATGAAACTCTTATTTTTGACTTCGAATTCAAGTTAGTCATGAAACGTTTCATTACCCTGATTTTGATATCTGTAGGCGTACCAACCTTCGCTGCCGGCGATCTTCAGTTTGGCACGGTTGTGTATTTCACTGCTCCCGATAGCGTTGCCACGCCAGGCACCTTGCTCACTTCGTCGGGTCAAACTTTAAGTAGTTTTGATTTTTCTACGGCTCCGGCAAGTCACCCCATATTCAATTCTGGACTTTATTTTCCGGTTACGGATTGTCAAAGCCATAATCTGTGGGTGCGCTTGCGACATATTGCAGCAGACCCAAACGGTGTTGCAAACGGACAAGCCATCGCATCTACCACTGGTCGCCCATGCTATGCAGGCGACAATACAGTGGGTGGATTTACTGGCTTTTTGTACCAAATAGAGGTGTATCGAGATCAAAACTTCACGGGAGAGCGAAGTAATTTGCTGGGGGCCTTGTACCCTACTGCCATCACCGTGGCCAGTTTGGAAACATTGTGCTGTCCAGGGGGACCGTATGAATGGCTTTCCTTTGAAATTCTGAACCCAGAAGCAAGTGGGTGGAATTTGAACACGATTAACTTCACGCTTCAACCATTTCATAAGGTAAAAACGCACCGACTGAACGTCCTTTAGCTTTTCCCGCTTGTTCCAAAGTTGGAAGAACATCTCTTGCAAACAATCCTGCGCAGGCTCTTTTTCTTTGGCCAACTTTATAGCATATCTATACAGAACCTGATAATGGCGTTTATAAAGTACTTCCAGGGCACTTTTATTGCCATGTTTCAACTGCTGCCAAAGTTCGGCATCTGTGGTGCTCTGATTGTTGTCGGCCTGCAATCGTAAATTTGGTTAAAATGCTTTGGTGCAGCAAGTGTGTCAATAAAATGCAAACTCTGCCAAAACCTAAAAGTTTTGCACTTGAAAGAAAAGAAAATTTCCCAAATTAACCTATTTGAGCCGAATAAGTTTATAAAGAAATTCGGATTCGCCAGGAAATGCTCTATTCTCACCTTTCACTTGGTGTTGGGTGGCAATATCGAATCATACGTTTTTCAGCTTTGGCTGGGAATCTGTTACCACTTTGGGCATCTGGTGCTGTTAATAATATAAACGCTTTCAACCTGTTTTTTCAAACGCAATTGGCCATAAAAGCAAGCCGAAGCACAGAAATTGTTCCTCAACTCAGGTGGAACCCAAATCCAATTTTTAACTACCAGAACCGATCAACACACAGACCTTTAAACTTTGGCCTTGGCTTGATGCGCACTTTCTGATCACTTTTTAACTTCTTTAAACTCCAGCGAACCTGAGTTTACACAGTAACGGAGTCCGGTAGGTTTTGGTCCATCGTCGAACACATGCCCAAGATGACCGCCACAATTGGCGCAGGTAATTTCGGTGCGCACCATGCCGTGCGAAACATCCCTATGGGTTTTTACCTTACCGCCAGGCAATTCATCGAAAAAGCTAGGCCATCCGCAATGGGCATCGAACTTTTGGTCCGAACTGAATAGTTCTACCCCACAACCTGCGCAGGTGTACATTCCCTTTTCTTTGTGTGCATAAAATTTGCCGGAGTAGGGTCGCTCTGTACCCTTTTCTCTTAAAATATAATACTGCTCTGGCGAGAGCGCTTTTTTCCATTCTTCTTCAGTTTTCAGCATGGGTGTTTGCGTTTTTTTCTGACTCGACAACTGTTTTGACTGCCCAAAAGTTGAACTAATGGCAAGATTTAATAAAAGCAGGAAAATCAGGGTTTTCACATGCATATTTTTAAGGTTAAGAGTTGAGTTAACAAAATACAGCACAAAAAAGTTCGGCAGTTGTCGCTCAAATTACATGGCGTCGAAAAAGTGATAAATTCAGCAGCTGGCAGTAAAAAAACCCACATTGGCAGTAAATCGCTTGTGTCTAAGCTAAATAGTTGAACCTTTGCTGTATGTCGTTCTGGAAGAAAAACTCATTGCCTCTGATGGCAGCCATTTATTTTGTGGCTGGGTTTACGCATTTGCTCGCTCCTGAACTATATGAACCTTTGATGCCCACGTGGGTGCATTTGCCAGCAAAAGCCATTTTCTGGAGCGGTATTCTGGAAATCACGTTGGCCACATTGCTTCTATTTAGCAAAACAAGGGTGGGGGCAGCTTACCTCATCATTGCCATGCTTATTGTTTATCTACCAATCCATGTGCAACATGTTGACGATTGCCTGGGCGAAAATCATCAACACTGGTGGATATTTGCGATTCGAGTACCCATGCAATTTTTGCTTATGCGATGGGCCTGGAGTTTCACTTCACCTGCTGTACAAAACAGTCAGACTCAACAGGCTTAGCATGTGCCTTACTTCATAGCCACCCATTTCTGCTCGCTGAAAGAAGAAGCAACCACAGTATCAATAAACTGCATACCCCGAATTCCATCTTCAATGGTTGGAAAATCTGACCCTTTCCAGGTTTTTCCGGCAGCATGGAGCCAAAAAGCCTTGGCAAAGCCCAAATAAATATTGGCAAAGGCTTCCAGATAGCCTTCCGGATGCCCTGCTGGCAAACGACTGGCCAACAATGCACTAGCATGCAGGTAGCTGTTGTTTCCTCCTGCCCTGTAAATTTGAACAGGTTCGTTTTGCCATTTGGCCAACAAGGTATTTGGCTCAGCCTGAAACCATTCCAAACCGCCTTTTTCTCCATAAACTCTGATCCGCAGGTTGTTCTCCTCCCCTACCGAAACCTGGCTGGCATATAAAATCCCTTTTGCACCATTATTAAACCGAAGCAATACCGATCCATCGTCGTCAAGTTGTCTGCCTTCCACAAAAATGCTCAAATCGGCACAAACCGATTCTATTTTGAGTCCTGAAATATATTCGGCCAGGTTTTCGGCATGGGTGCCAATGTCGCCCATGCAACCCGCAGCACCAGATCGGGCAGGGTCGGTTCGCCAATCAGCTTGTTTGGAACCTGTTGTTTCCAATCGGGTGGCCAGCCAACCTTGCGGATATTCAACTACTATCTTTCTGATTTTGCCCAACTTTCCTTCTTTCGCCATGGCCCTGGCTTGCTTCACCATGGGGTAGCCAGTATAGTTGTGGGTGAGGCAGAAAACCAACCCGGTATTGTCTACCAGCTTTTTTAATCCTTCTGCTTCTTGCACCGTCAAGGTGGCGGGTTTGTCGCAAATCACATGAAAGCCATGTTCCAAAGCCATTTTTGCAGGGGCAAAATGCACATGGTTTGGAGTAACAATGACAACGGCGTCCATTCTTTCTCCTTCGGGCAATTGCTTTTCAGCGAGTATCATTTGCTCGAAGTTGTCGTAAACCCTGTTGGAAGGCAAATACAAATCTGCACCGGCTTGCTTTGACTTTTCGGCGCTACTGCTGAAAGCCCCGCAAACCAATTGCAGTTGCCCATCCATGCTGGCAGCCAAACGATGAACTGCCCCGATGAATGCACCGGGACCGCCTCCCACCATGCCAAAGTTTATTTTCCGATTCATATATAAAGAACTATAAGTGATTGATTTCTTTGTTTTTAACCCAAAAGTAAATGCCGGTAAAAGCCACCAGTAAAATAGCTGGCAATGCTGCCACTTGTAGCAAAGTGCCTGAGCCAGCTTCCATGGATATTTGCTGCCAAAGGGCAAAGTCACTGGTTCCGGGCAAAGCTGATTTCAACGATTCGATGGTGGCACCAATGGGAGCCATATCTATCAAGCTATTTTCCAGTTGTTTGTCGTACACCTGTCCCATTTTTGGCAGCACCAACGAAACAAAAAGCATTCCTCCCCCACCCATGATGGACAAACCCAAAGCGCCGGTTTTCGGCGAATATTCAGAAACAAAACCCAGCATAGTTGGCCAGAAAAAGCAAATACCAATGGCGAAAACAAAGGCTGACCCAAAAGCAAAATACCCTGTAGTTTGGCTTAAAAGAATCAACCCAAGACAAGAAAATATTGATGAAAAAATCAACATGCCTGCAGAATTCAATCGATGAACAACTGGACCAGCAAACATTCTTCCTATTGCCATTAGTCCATTAACAAATACTAAAATAAGAATACCTGAGACACCAGTTCCTGCTAGTAAAGGTTCAATCCATTGATTTGTACCCAATTCTGTAGCAGCTGTAAAAAACATGCAAATCACCATCACCAAAAACAGAGGGCTTAGGCAAGCTTTGAACATATCAGCCGTACTCACTCCAGATGATACCCGCTCCGTTTTAGGAAACTTTTGACCTAAAAACATCAACCCATACACGGCGGCTGGCACATACAACAAAGCTACAAGGTAGCGCCAATCAGCCTGATACATGTTGATGGCCATGTAGGCCACCAAACCGCCGATTACTATTCCACCAGGAAACCAGACATGAAACCGGTTGAGCATGGTGGTTTTCTTTTTCGGATACAGCGAAACAATCAGCGGATTGCAGGCTGCTTCTACCATACCATTTCCAATGCCCATCAACAAAGTGCCTACAAATAAATAGGTTGAATCGTGTGCAAAAAGGTAAATGGTGATGCCGGAAACATGTCCCAGAAAGGCCAGCAGCAAAATAAGTCGCATGCCCAAAATGTCGACCAGCGGCCCACCAAAAAGCATGGCCAAGGTAAATCCCCAAAAAGCAGGGCCGAAAATCCAGCCAAGTTGTTCTTTAGAAAGGGTAAATTCATTGCCCCAGGTACCTTCAAGGGCAGCTCTGAAAGCAAAGGTCATGGCAGTGGTGATGAGAGCAATGCAACTGGCGTTGAAAAGCCTTGAAGATCCGTATGTGTTTGTGCTCATATAGCGTTGGATGAAAAATGGTTATCCGATGATTACTTCTTGTTTGTTGTCGTCGAAGGTCGCTTTTTTGCCCGATTGAAGTGCAGCAATGGTCATGCAAAGAGCAACAGAATGGTTGTAACCGGCATCAACTGAAGCATTTGGTGTTTTTCTATTTTTCACACACTCCATCCAGTTGCGCATGTGTAGCGAGGTAAGCGGATCGCCTCCTGTGTTGGCATCTGTAGCAATTTTGCTGGTAGAAGCCAGTGAAAACGTTTCCAATTCATTGGCTGGCAGGCCCATTATTTTCGCCACTTTTTCAGGCAAGCCGCCTGTGGCGTCCACCTGATTGGTTTCCAGGTTCAACATGCCACCGTTGCTGAAATAAAATTCTTTTGTGCCCCCAGCCGAATTGCCCATTCTGGAAGAATATACTACCTGGAATCCACCTTGGTTTGAGTCCAATTGCCCATAGTCGAACACAGCAGTCATGGTGTCGAAATTGGCACGTCCGTCATTCCATTGGTAAATGCCGCCATTGGCAACTACACTTCTTGGCCTTGGCAAACCGGTGAACCAATGCACTGTGTCTATCTGATGCACCATCCATTGACAAGGTATCCCCGAACTAAATGGCCAGAATAACCTGTACTCACAATATTTTCTTGGATCCCATTCGATTTTGGGCCTGTTGATTAGAAAGCGATCCCAATCTGTATCTTCCCGTTTGCATTTCGCAACCAGATCCGGCAACCGCCAACGACCGGGTTGGTTCACATTCCAGGTCATTTCTACGGCAGTAATTGGACCAAATTTTCCTGATTTTATGTATTCATTGGCCGTTTGGTAGTTAAGCCCGCTCCGGCGCTGGGTACCAATCTGCACTATTTTCCCGGTTTCTTCCACGGCACGCTTTATGGCTTTTGCATCTTCCATGGTATTGGCCAAAGGTTTTTCGATGTAGGCGTCTCTACCTGCTCTCACTGCTTCAACGCCATGCAAAGCATGCTGAAAATCTGCGGTGGCAATAATAACAGCGTCCACATCTTTCATGGCATAGAGTTCATCATTGTTGCGGGCGGCCTTCAGTTTTGGATTGTTGCAGGTGTTGCGTAACCACTCAAGCCCTTCATTTCGGCGCAAACTCCAAATATCGGAGAGGGCCACAATTTCCATATTCAACTCCTTAGCGTGTTGCTGAAAACACGGAATAAGCGATTCTTTGGCTCGTTTGGCATATCCAACCAAACCTACATTCACACGACTATTGGCACCCATGATGCGGCTGTAGCTGCTTACTGTGAATGCAGCAGATAGTCCGGCCAATGCCGATTTTTTCACAAAATCTCTTCTTTCCATTTTGGTGTTGTTTTATTTCAGGTCGAAAAGTATAAGATTCGATTGATAACTAAACTTACCCAAACTTTGAAACATAAAAAAAAGGGCTGGAATCTCTACGACTCAGCCCTTTTAAAAGAGATGTCTTGGTGAATTTATTCCTTAACCAATTTGTAAACCAATTTTCCAGACTTGCTGTTGGCTTCGAGCAAGTAAAGACCGGGCTTATCAACAGCAATATCAACTTCACCATCTAATGAGCTCAATTTGCCAACTTGCAAAACCTGACCTTGTAAATTCACGAGTCGGTAAGTCATAAATTCTGCCACTTCGCTGATGAGCTGTACATGAAATGTTCCTTTCGATGGATTTGGATAAATCGACAAAGCCGCCGCACCTTCCTGAAAGGCTCGAACAGAAGTAATCACAACTTCAACTGAATTTCGTGAACAACCAGCTACATTGGTGACGGTTACCCTATATCGGCCAGGTTGGGTAATGGTGTAGCTTCTGGATGTTGCACCTTGAATGGTATCGCCATTGAGGAACCATTGATACGTGACACCCGTTGCAATATTACAAGTAAGCGTACCTCCCGCATTTGAAATAGTAGGCACCGCAGGCAATGCACTTACAGTTAAGCGAACCGAATCAGGAATACTGTAACACTGATTGTTAATCACAAAGAGCCTATACCAACCGGTATTCACCGTTTGCGGATTGGCCAAAACCGGGTTTTGTGCTCCTGTTCCAAATGCGCCCGGACCTGTCCAGCGGAACTGGTTGGTGCCTGTTGCAGGCACATTAGCTGTAAATTGCACGGGTTGACCTACACAAACACTGGAAGGAGATATGGAGGGACTTGAAACAGCGTTGCAGTTGAATGTGGAGTCGAAAGAAATATCATCAATATACAAATTGTTGCCCCAGCCATTTTTATTAATGAAAACAAGGTTGAAACCTTCGGTATAAAGTGCTAGCGAGTCAAGATCGAGGTAAATGGTTCGCCAATGTGTTGGCGCAGGACGGTAGTCTGTGGTTACCCTGGGTGATGTGGCAAATGATACACCTCCTCTGATCCAAAGCACTTTGGTAGTAGCACCACAGTCCCTGCTATAACCAATTTTTAGTGAATCGGTAAAAGTACCTGTACCGTCAAAAGTGTAAGCATAGTTGAACCTAAGCTTTAGACTGCTTCCAACTGGTACAATTTTAGGCGATAGGAAATAATCTTCTTTGCCTCTGTTGTCAGGTTGATAATTTCTAAAATATAAACTTCCTCTTGAACCTACAGCGCCAATGGTATCAGCACGTTGCCAGGTATCGTCACTATTTGGATTTTTAATAAACCAATTGGTTGGCGGGAATGTAGTACCGTTGAAATTTTCAACAAATGGAAATGTACCGGAGCCTCCAAAAATACTCACATAGTTTTCAAAAGTTTTTTCCACAATACCACCTGCATTGGTTACCCTCAAAATCACATTAAAAGTTCCGGGATTGCTGTACACCACAGTTGGGTTTCTGGCATCGGAGGTTGCAGGATTTCCACCAGGAAATTGCCAAAAATATTCTATTGGATCGTTGGTGGAAGAGTCCGTGAATTGAATGGATGAACCAACGCAACCCTCCTTTTTATCAGAGTTCATATACACCACCGGCAATGGAGGAACAGAATCTGCTAGCAGTCTGAAATTATCGATATACAATTTTCCACTGCCACCGCTTCGGGTCATAAACCCAAATTGAGCCTGGCTCAGCCTATCGGCCAAATTGCCCAAATACACAGTATCTGTTGCCCATTGGGTGGCGTCAGGTACAAATGCAGCATTTCCAGAAAGTTGCGGAGCTGTTGACATTTGGCTACTAGAAAAGCGTTTCACTGTGGTAAAATTTCCACCACAATTTGTTGACAAAAGAATGCTCAGGCTGTCTCTTCCGTTTGAGGTATCACCCGGAGCATAAGCCCAGTCGAAAATCACCCTGGCATTCACCCTTGTGGCGAAAGGAAAAGCGGGAGACCACAAATAGTCTTTTCTTCCTGCAACCATACCCGTTAAGTTAACAAATGCAGATTGGGCGGAGGAATCGTAACCTCCTGCAGCGTTGCTTACCCGAAAAGTAGAATCGTTGTCTTCATTTTTGAATCTCCAGGTTTGTGGCAAGGTTGCTCTTCCTTCAAATCCCTGAAAGTATGGATAACGAGGAGCCTCAACCGCACACAATGCTGAATAACCATCGATAAAAGGCAATCCGGTATTATCAGGATCTAACCAATCTCTGAGTCTTGTAGCAGGGGTGGTGCCTGTGCCCCATGAGTAGGCCACTTTGCCATACGCATCCCAGGTTCTGTTTGTACAAGATGCTTGGCCACCGTGAAGTTGACCAACAATCCGCTTGTTCTGGTCGAACAAAGGAGAACCAGAAGAACCTGGCTCTGTGGTTGTATTAAAATCGTAGTCGGTGTTTCTCCAATGTGTGTTAGGAGTATTTCCACCGTAACTTGTTGAAGTATGAAGCCTTGAATCAAAGGCAATTTTTTTAATATCTCCGCTTGGGTGATGTATGACAGCGGAAGCCGTAGGGGCATTATTTCGACTATCCCAACCGCTGAAATAAACATTGTAGCTTTCTGGTGGCGCTTGGTTGAGTTCTAACAATAAAAAATCTGAAGCTGCAAGTCTTGCTCTGACCTGTGAGCCTGATACCGATTGACTCCTTGGCAGGTTTTGGTTGGTGCAACCTGGACTTTCCCAGTTAAACACAAATACCCATGTGGTAACTCTGCTATCAAAACAATGATTAGCTGTGAGGAAATAAGGCTTTCCATCTTGTCTAACATTGTTTATCATAGAACCAGTACAAGCATCTGCACCTCCACTGAGTATTAGGGCAACCCCTTTTTTCTGATCTTGCCAAGCCTGACCTTGCGGGCAATTCACATTCATATTGCATGCGCCAGATTGACCATAACCATTTATACCCAGAAGGTCTTTGTATGCATGCACTACATTGCGAATAACAAGTTCAGCTTTGAAATCAACCCAAGCTGGTTCGTAATATTCCAAAATCATTTCATCGCCCGGCACCAAGGTTACTCCAAGGTATCCATCTTCCTGGTTGTTTTTTTCATTGAACGAACCTAAGTAAAAATCATGCTTGGGCGTGTAAACAAAAAACTCTCCGCCAACTGGCACCCTGTACTTATCAAAGGTAAAATTTAAGGTAATGGCGCCCGGGCTAGCTACTTTAAGCCTGTAAAGTGTGGCTCCATCTGTCTGCTTTTCGGCTAAAGCCTGTGCTTTGAAGTCTAAGTTTACATCAATGCTTTTGCCATATTTGAAAGGCTTGGCACCTTCCATTTGCGACTCACGAATTGAATCTGCAAGCATTTCAGCTTTTACATCAAATGAAGGAAGAGTATACCTTGGAAGATTGTTGTTCCAGAACTTTTTGTCGTAGCCTTTTGGAATGCCTCCGTGACTGATTTGTGCGTGAATCCTGAAACCAAACCCCAGGATAATGAAGGTTAAAATTGTTAATTTTCGAAACATGAGTAGTTGTGGATGAGGGTGTAAATGTAAACGTTTTGCAAAATTTGAAATACTCATTTCGAGGAAATGCAGATAATTACCTCCGAATTGCATGTTGACCATGATAAAAAACGCCATTTTACTCAATTTCTTTCTTTGCTTTTTTCAGTTTCTGAATGCCCAAAACCGATTTTCAGTTAAAGATTTCGGAGCCACAGGCTTCAAGGAACAACAAGCAACCATGGCCATTCAAAAAGCCATAGATGCTTGTGCAAATGAAGGAGGAGGGGAAGTATATTTTCCACCAGGAAGCTACACCTCCTCTACATTCAATTTAAAATCAAATATCACCCTTTTCATAGAAGCCGGCGCAACTCTATTTGCCAGCACAAATCCAGCCGACTATACTACGACTAAAGGAATCCACAGTACCGAGACCGATGTGCCCGTTTTGATTTACGGGGACAGATTAAAATCCATAACAATTACTGGTCGAGGCAGCATAGACGGACAAGCAAGCCATACCTGGGAACCATTGCGAGAGGTTGACAATTTTATAGCTGAGGAAACAGAATTGGCCCGCAAAGCAGGCATTGAAATGAACAGAGCCTATGCCAAAGATCCAAAAGTGAGTTTATTTTACCTCACCAATTGCGAAAATGTACTCATCAACGACATCAGTGTGTTACATTCGCCAAACTGGGCTATGCATATTGCCCACTCCAAGCGCATCAACATCAGGAATGTCTACATATTTTCAAGCCTTACTATGGGTGTAAATTCTGATGGAATTGACATAGATGGATGCCAGGATGTGAAAATTTCAGACTGCACTGTGATCACCGGCGATGATGCCATTTGCCTGAAATCGACTTCGAAAAACAACAGTTATCAACCTTGTGAATTTATCACCATCACCAACTGCACCTTGGTGAGCACTTCCACTGCATTGAAAATCGGAACCGAAAGTCATGGAGACTTCAGGCATATCATTTTTTCAAGCAGCGTAATCAGAGACAGTAACAGAGGCATCGGTATTTTTGTGCGTGATGGTGCGCAAGTGAGCCAGGTTATTTTTTCAAATCTAACCATTGAATGTAACCGCAAACATTTCAACTGGTGGGGCGATGGTGACCCAATCCGTTTTGTGCTGTTAAAACGAAAACCAGACTCAAGACTCGGTCGTATTGAAGATGTTACCGTTGACAATGTTACAGCTATTGGTCAAGGAACCAGTTTGATAGCAGGCCATGAAAACCAAAAGCTAAAAAACATCCGATTGAGTCACGTAAAACTGCACATAACAAACGAGTCACTGGCAGATAAACGTGCAACCAGTGCGTTGATTCTTGAAAAAATTGAGGGAGTTCATTTAGATCATGTTTTCATCTCTTGGGATTTACAAAAGCCTGAAGTGAAATGGGCACATGGAATATCCACACTTCAATGCGCAAAGCTGCACTTCAATCAAGTCATTTCTTCCCCAGGAGGAAAAGAGATTTCCCATGCTGGAATAATACTTGAAAACTGCACGGAGGCAAAAATCACCGGGTTTGCCACCTTTAATTCAGAAAACCGTGGCCTTCACGTAACTGGGCGCAGTTCAAGGCAAATAGAACTTGATAAAGAAAATCGAGGTATTACAACACTTGAAACAGATATTCCCAAAAAATCAGTTCTTTTCAATTAGATTTGTCCTCCAAATAAGCTAAATAACCAAAATAGGATTCATTTGTCTTGAACTTTCATCACAACTGAAAATCCCCTTCACTATCTTATGGGTCTTGATACCAACGGTGTTAAATTTTTACTTTCCTGCCATAAGCAAGGAGTAATATTTGAACAGACCCTCATGATAGGCCGACAAATTCTGAATCTGGAATTTGCTGAGCTTAAAGCCAATCTTCAATATTTTGGATATTTCGTAAATGACCAACAGGTAGAAAATTTACTACTGGAAGAAGACGGCTATGCAGAACCCTTGCTTAAAATGCTGGGCGCCAAGCATATCGATAGCATTGACTACTCAGGCTACGAAGGTGCTACAATTTTGCATGACTTGAATTTGCCTTTTGATGCTTCATTGTTGAACAAATACTCTCTTGTGCTGGAAAGCGGAACACTTGAGCATATTTTTCATTTTCCGCAAGCCATTCAAAGCTGCATGGAAGCAGTTGCAGTTGGGGGCACTTTACTCATTATTACACCTGTAAACAACATCATGGGACATGGATTTTACCAATTCAGTCCTGAATTGTTTTACCGTGTTATTAGCCCTGCTTATGGCTTCAAAATAAACCGCATGCGCATTTTTGAATATGATCCTTATCAACACTGGTATCATGTAGAAGATCCAAAATCAGTGAAACAAAGGGTAGAACTGATGAATAGTGCTGCTACCTATTTGCTCATCGAAGCCAGACGCAGCGAAATAAAACCCATCTTCTCAGACTTTCCGCAACAAAGCGACTACGTTGATACTTGGGAAGGCAATGAAAACTATTACACCGTTTTGGCTAAGGATAGAGATGCCATGCCCAGCAGTGAAACTGGGTCTACTCCCATCAAAAGGTTTGCTAAAATATTTATTCCTGAATTTTTTCTCAACATCTACCGAGCCATTGTTTTCAGTAATAAGAACAAGTTTAGCCCGAAATTTTACCGAAAAGTAAATTTTGAAGATTAAGAAAATTTCCAAGTTTGTAAAGGATTTTCGTCAAGGATTTTAAAAACCACACATTAGTACTAATTTCGCCACTCACAGAGCACATTTCATCATGATAAAACTGCTACGAGCCGCTTTAATGCTTACGGGTTTTCTTTATTTTCAATCTTCTATTGCCCAGTGGCAGGTAGTTGAAGCACCCAATTCATCAAATGTTTTTTTCAATCAATTAACCTTTAGTTCTGCGAACGTTGGTTATGCCATAGGCAACAATGGAGCGGTATTTAAAACTGCGGACCAAGGGCAAAATTGGCAACAACTCAATTCTGGCACCACCAGAAACCTACTAGGATTGTTTTTCGTCAACGATGAAACCGGATTTATCGTTGGCGATTCAGCTTTGGTACTTTCGACCACAGATGGAGGAGCAACCTTTGTCACAAAACCTGTGGCTCCGGCTGTTCTTGGCGCAAGCGTAGCGATTCGCTCGGTTGCATTTCATCCAGGAAGCAGCACCATCGGTGTTTTTGCAGCGGAAAATGGGGCTATCATTAGAACCATGAATGGAGGCACAAGTTTTATTGCAGCAAATACAAGTGCTGTATCCCATACTGGTGGTTACTCAAAAGTTGTTTTCGCTTCTGCAACGCATGGTTTTGCTGTTGGCGACCGTGGAACTGTGGCCAGAACCACAAACGGAGGAAACATTTGGACAAGGAGTGCAAGTCTAGGCAACATAATTCTCAACGACGTGCAATTCATTGACAACAGAACAGGGTTCATAGCTGGCACAGGTGGATTGCTTCGCAAAACCACCAATGCGGGTGCTTCATGGACCGCCATGAATTCGTACCAATCTAGTTCCATCAATTCGGTTTACTTTAAAAATGGCAATCTAGGTTGGGCTGTAGGATCAAATGGTAGAATATTAAAAACAGCAGACGGTCGAAATTTTGAATCACAAAACAATACTGGCGAGACCATGTATCTAAGCTCAGTTCACTTTCTCAGTACCACACTTGGCTTTGCAGTAGGTCAGGGCAAAATATTGCGCCATGCCGACTTTTCTATTTTAGTGAACCCAACAAGACTAATTTGCGGTGGAAATACGGCTAAAATCGACACCTTCACCTTATTTACTCCAGACGGTATTGGATTTTTCGGCGACAACCAATTTAAACTAAGTCTATGGTCATCCATACGATTTACTGGAAACAGAACCTTGGTAAAAGATATCGCCACCATCAACGCCAACACCTCTGGCGTGTTTACATTCAGGGTCGACACCTTGCTTAAAACTGATACAGTAACTTATTACTTGCAAGCCACCTCAAATTCACCAACTTTTCAAAGCACATTTTTCCCCGTAGAAGTGAATTTAAGTGTACCTACCAGACCAATAATCGGGAACACCGATACTGTACTTTGCGCTTATTTTCCTGCCTACTATGGTTTTGCCGCCGTGCCAAAAATTAAGAGTTATGTTTGGAATTTTTCAAATCCTGAAGCTGGACAAATCATTCAGTTCGGAGATTCAATTAGATTGAATCCTAACCCAACATTTACAGGTGTATCACAACTATCGATGAACCACTTTAACGCTTGCGGTGTAAGCTCAACATCTGCGGTTAAAAATATTCGAATTGCTGCTGAACCTCAACCAATTGTAACAGGGGCACAAGTTGTTTGCAGCGATTCAACCAGAAGCAGATATCGGGTTTTAAATTCGATACAAGGAACAACTGCCAATCCGGTAAATGGAATTGTATCTTGGACTATGGGTAATCCGGTGTTAGGTGTAATAAACCCAATATCAGTATTAAACGCAGCCACAATCAGGTGGACAGCAACGCAATTAAGCGGCAACACAAGTTTCACCGTGGTAGCCAGACGCCGTGGTGCATGTAGCAGATTTTTAGATACTTTGACCTATAATATTTCTTATAGGCCGGCACAAGATGTTTCACCATCGGTTTCGATTACCTCATTTCCGGACTCAGTTTGCCCAGGGCAGCCATTTAGAATTAGAGCTATTCCGTTAAATGCAGGCAATCCAATATTTAATTGGTATAGAGATTCGGTTTTAATTCCTTATACTCCTGCAGGAAATCCGGCATTAACCCCAGATTTAGCAAACTTTGACCCTTGGGCACTTCAAACTACTTTACCGACAAATGCAGATAGTTTAAACATCTATTTGATTTTAAACTCACGGCTTTCTTGCTCATCGAGGCCACAAGATACTACAGCAGCAATCACCATTTACCGAAAACGAGCAGATGATCCAAGCTGTTTGTTGGTAAATTCAAATCCCAAAGTCTTTTTGAAGCCCTCAATTAGCTATTATCCGAACCCAACTGACAATGAATTGAATCTTTTGTTTTCAGGGTTTAGCAAAAAAGATGTCCAAATTCAGATTTTTGATCAAATGGGAAGAGATGTAAAACATCTAACTACATATACCGATCAGAGATCAACTGATAAAATCAATATGAATTTCGATGTTCGCCAATTAAAAGCTGGCTTATACCTCATTAAAGCTGGCAATGCTGAATACCAGAAAGTGCTTCGGTTCATCAAGCGATAATCGTAATTGATTTTAGATTGGCATAAAAAAGGCTTCCATCAGGAAGCCTTTGCTGTTTCTTGGGGTTTCTTCTTTTTGTCTTGCCGCAAAACCAGCGTTGCAATTGCACTGATAACTAAAACAAGACCTCCGAGTAAAATATACCTTGAAATAAGCTTAATTGAAACCGTTTTTTCAGCATCAGTATCTGTAGAGCTAATCACAACAGGGTTGTTGTCATCGATGAAAATATCCAAGCTGGCAATTCCCTTCACAAAATCAACTGATCGCAAGTTGCCATCAACATTGATTTCCAACTTTCCGTTTGCATCCTTATCAAATTCTCCTGCAGGAGTCAGGGCTTTAATTTTAATATTGGCCTTTTCCGGACCTATGACATAAGCTGGATGCTCAACATCAAAATTATACAACCTAAATTTAGGTCTTATAGAAAATGAAATTTCTGTAGGCGAATCCTGCTGAAACTGGATGTCCTGTGCGGTAGAAATGGTAGAAATAAATATGGCGGTTGAAGCAAGTTTAACCGCCCAATTTTTTATTATCATATCAAAAGGCAAAAGCCCAAATGAACGAGTTTGAAGAAAACTTGGTTTCAAAAATTTTCAAATTATTCACTCATCACCATTGGCTGCTTCGATTCCATTCGTTTCCTTTCATTTGGATCCAAATAGATTTTTCGGATTCGCAGGCTTTTCGGCGTTACTTCCAGAAACTCATCCTTTTTGATGTACTCCATGGCTTCCTCGAGGGAAAATTGCACTTTGGGTGCTATTTTAACGTTGGCGTCGGAACCAGATGCACGCATGTTGGTGAGCTGTTTTGCTTTCAAAGCATTCACTTCCAAATCATTGCCTCTGGTATGTTCGCCAATTACCTGTCCGCCGTACACATCCTCTCCTGGATCGATGAAGAAAAACCCACGATCCTGAAGTTTGTCAATGGAGTAAGGTGTTGTTGTTCCAGTATCCATTGAAATTAATGACCCAGCAATACGGGTTGGTACAGGACCTTTGAAGGGTTGATACTCCAAAAATCGGTGCGTCATCACAGCTTCGCCAGCAGTGGCATTGAGCACATGTGTACGAAGGCCTATTAACCCACGTGAAGGAATGGTAAACTCTAAATGCTGCAAATCGCCTTTAGGTTCCATTACCATCAACTCGCCTTTGCGTTGGGTGGCCAATTCAATTACTTTCCCAGCCGATTCAGCTGGCACATCAACCACCAAAACTTCCATGGGTTCATGTTTTTGGCCATCAATTTCTTTGAACAACACTTCGGGCTGACCTACTTGTAATTCATAGCCTTCACGTCGCATGGTTTCTATCAGAATGGATAAGTGAAGAATACCTCTTCCAAAAACCAGAAATCGGTCCTCTGAATCAGTTTCTCGTACTCGCAAAGCCAGGTTCTTTTCAGTTTCTTTCGTTAGCCTGTCTCTCAGATGACGAGAAGTTACGAATTTGCCTTCTTTACCAAAAAATGGCGAGTTGTTGATGCAAAATAGCATTGAAATAGTTGGCTCATCAATTGAAATCCGTGGAAGCGGTTCAGGTTGAACGGCATCGGCAATGGTGTCTCCAATTTCAAATCCATCCAAACCGGTTACAGCGCAAATGTCACCAGCCTCTACTTTTTCAGCTTTTATTCTGCCCAGGCCTTCAAACACGTGCAATTCTTTCACTCTTGATTTGGTGTAAGTGCCGTCGGCTTTGCAAAGCACCACGTTCATACCTTCGGTTATGGTTCCTCTGGCGACTCTGCCAATACCAATTCTACCAACGAAAGAACTGTAGTCGAGCGAGGTGATTTGCATTTGCAAATTGCCTTCCAACACCTTAGGTGGTTGAATTTGCTCTAAAATTACATCCAAAAGCGAGAACACATTGTCTGTCGGCTTTTGCCAATCGGTACTCATCCATCCTTCTTTCGATGAACCGTACACTGTGGCAAAATCCAATTGATCTTGGGTAGCATTGAGGTTGAACATGAGATCGAAAACATCTTCATGCACTTCGTCGGGACGGCAGTTGGGCTTATCTACTTTGTTGATTACCAGAATGACTTTCAAACCAAGTTCTAAAGCTTTTTTGAGCACAAAGCGGGTTTGAGGCATAGGACCTTCAAAGGCATCGACCAACAACAAAACACCGTCGGCCAATTTCAAAACCCTTTCCACTTCCCCGCCAAAGTCGGCGTGACCAGGGGTATCGATCAGGTTGATTTTTGTGCCTTTGTATTGAACTGCGAGGTTCTTTGATACAATGGTAATTCCCCTTTCCCTTTCCAGCTCATTGTTGTCCAAAATGAGTGTATTGGTGGTGTCGGCTTCTTTTTTCTGAGAATTAGTAGCGTAAATAATTTTGTCAACAAGGGTTGTTTTTCCGTGGTCAACGTGAGCAATGATGGCAACGTTGCGAATGTTATGCATGCGTTCTGAAAGTAGAAATTTTCCGCAAAGGTAGCCAAAAGGAAGTACAAAAGCAGATTGAATGCAAAACCAAATTGTTACTATTTGATTAGCAGTAAAATAGCAAGCGAAATGTTGAAAAAAGAATAAACCCCTAACATTTGAGGCTCAATTGGTCAATACCATTTAATGGCATCTTCATCTACCTCAAGTAAATCACCCTTTTGTCGTAGCACTACCATACCTTCTTCCTTTGCTAATTTGGCTGTATCTGCAGGAATAGACATACCGGCAACTCCCAGGATAAATTTTGAATCAGCATAATCAGGAAACAGTAATTTAAAATTTCTAAGCTTTTTTGACTTTAGCACTTCAATATCATTTGGATGTACTTTGTGTTTGACCTCGATTATGCCCACTGAATTTCCATTGAACATCACAATATCAAATTCATCTTCCAATTTTTTGGTTTTGGAGAATACATTGTAACGAATATCGTCGAAAGCTACATTGCCCAGCGTCTTTTTTTCCAAAAGAGCATAGTAAAAAAATTCCTCCGCTACAGAACCTAAGTTGATGCCAATGTTTGACATTATGCGGTTAGTTTCCCTAAGTTTCTCATCGGTTCTAGCTAGTTGAGCATCTGTCTTAGCCAGTTGTGCATCTGTCTTAGCCAATTGGGCATCTGTTCTTGTCTGGCTTTCCTGGAGAGCCAAAATTCCTGCTTCTATTCTATCTAAGCGATCCATGTTACGTGTAATTATGTAGACAAAAATAATAATTATTTCCCAAATGGAATAGTGACAGGGTTGACGCTATAATGCCATCGCTCCAAACCCTCGATCAAAATCTTCCTTCAATGATTCATAGCCTTCCAGCCCAATATAAACCCTGATCAGGTTAAACGGTAGCCATTCGGTACCAGAAGCATTCATAGCCACAACAGGAAAAGCCAGACTCTCATAGCCTCCCCAAGAACAGGCTAACACGATGGTTTTCAGCGCATTGCAAAACGCCTCAACTTGAATCGGATTATCTGCTTTTAAATACAAAGCGAACATGCCTCCACTTCCATTCATTTGTGTTTGCCCTAAAGCAAATTGTGGGTGAGAAGCGTGGCCAGGGTAACTGATTTTCTCAACCAAGGGATGCTCAAGCAACCAATTCACCAATTGATGAGCAGTTTCCTCTACTCGTTTTAACCTGATTTCAAGTGTCCTTAACCCTCGCAAAACTAACCAGGAATTAAAAGGAGAAGCGGCAGCACCCAAGGTCATGTATTCGCCGTAAAAAATTTTATGTATTTGCGCTTTACTCCCACAAACCACACCCGCCAAGGCATCGCTATGCCCCGCCAAGTATTTTGTAACGGAATGAACTACCAGATCCACCCCCATTTTCAGCGGTTGCTGATTAATAGGCGTAGCATAGCTATTGTCCATAATGGTAACCAAACCATGCTCACGAGCCAAAGCCGTGCAAGCCCGGATATCTTGCATTTCGAATGTAAACGAATTGGGAGATTCCAACATGATCACCCTGGTGTTGGGCTTGATGGCGTTGCGAATGTTGCTTACATCTCGGCCATCGACCATAGAAGATTCTACACCAAAACGCTTCAGCAACTGGTTGAGCAATTTGTCGGTCCAGCTGTAAGGCTTCTGCACACAAATGACATGGTCGCCTGTTTGCAATTGTGCCATTACAGCGGCTGCAACAGCAGCAGATCCTGAGCCAAAAACTACCGCATCTTCGGCACCTTCGAGCGCAGCCAGTTTCTGCTCTAATATCCGTGTGGTTGGGTTGGTGCCACGGGTATAAAAAGGCTCAATATTTTCATTGTTGAGCGCATGCCTCATCGAGGCAATATCTTTAAACCCAAAATTTGAACTCTGAATGAGTGGTGGCGTTACCGATCCAAAATATTTATCCCGTTCTTCTCCGAGCCAAAATAAGGCTTCGTCCTGCCCCTCAAATCCTTCAACCATGTTCCTTAAATTCCTTTGATTTCAAACTCAGTACGACGGTTCAATTGACGGCCAATTTCAGTATCGTTGGTTGTCATTGGCTTAGCAAATCCATAGCCAGCAAATGTCAATCGCTTTTTATCGATGCCATTATCTACTAAATAATCAACCACGGTGTGAGCACGATCTTCGCTAAGTTTATTGTTGTATTCTGCCGAACCAACATTGTCGGTATGGCCTGCGATTTCAACTTTGAGCGTTGGATTTTCTTTCAAAATTCCCATCAAACGTTCCAGCTCCTTGGTGCTTTCTTTGCGCAGGGTCGACTTATTGAAATCGAAGAAAATATTTCTTAACACGATTCTAGTCCCCAAAGCTGCCTTTTTAAGCAGAACCTCTTTTTCAACTTCCTGATAATCTGAACTTGGCGGCAAGTCAAAGTTTTCAGAATGAAACAAGTAGCCTTTTTTCACGACGGCAATACCATAGTTTTTTCCTGAGTTAAGTACAATCAGGAAGCTGCCATCTGCTCCCGAAGTCACATCTGAAACTTTTTCCCCTGTCACGTTATCTACGATCGAAATTTCCGTTTCAAGTGGTTGCTTGGTTAGCTCGTCAAAAACTTTTCCTTTAAAAATGGTAATTGGATTGAATGTTTTTTGGGTGGCTACCTGCAACACCATTTTGGGAGTTCCCGAATTGCTTTGCTCAAAATTAAACTTTTTGACTTCTGTTTTTTCTGCTACAATATCAATTTCCCGGGTGGGCATGGTGATGATATAACAGTCCGATTTACCATATCCTCCAGCTTTTTCAGATGAATAGTAGCCATGTTTGTTGTCGGCTGAAAGCACAAAATAAATGTCGTCTTTCGTGGTATTGATAGGTGAGCCCATGTTTTCGGGCTGTGACCAGCCGCCAGTGCTATCTAAAAATGTTCTGAAAATATCGAAACCACCCATGGTGGCATGGCCCTTTGAACTAAAATAAAGGGAAACGCCATCGGGGTGAATGAAAGGCGAATCATCATCATCGCTGGTATTGATGGTCGGCCCTAGATTTTCAGGTCTATCGTAGCGCCCGTTTTCCTTTCTTTCTGCTTTATAAATGTCAAAGCCCCCAAACCCACCAGGACGGTTGCTGCTGAAAAAAATGGTTTTTCCATCGGCAGTTACAGAAACAGATGTTTCGGCGTATTTTGAATTGATGTTGGATCCAAGACTTTCAGGCTTTGTCCAGCTTTTTGAGGTTTTCTTTGAATAATACAAATCGCCCTCGCCAACTGCTTTGTACAAAAACATGGTGTTTCCATCAGGTGAAAGTGCAACAATGGCATCGTGTTCGCTGGTATTCACTGGTTTTCCTAAATTGAGGGGGGCGCTCCATTTACCATCCATTTTATTGCTTTGATAAATATCTTCTCGATCAAATAGTTCATTGGCATTTCGGTAAGGCTCTTTCACACCGCCAATATTTCCATCTCTCCGGGAGGTAAACATCAGAACGGATTCATCAGCTGTTATAACAGGTGTATAATCCGGAAATTGGGTATTAACAACCGGACCAAGGTTGTCAATTTTAGCCTTTACAGGGTTTTCGATTAAGGTTTTGGCTACTTTACACTCATTTATTCTGTTGTTGGTTTCCCGATTAGCTATGTCGCTCGGGTTTTTATTTTTATCTAAAAACTCATTGAACATTTTGATGGCATCGTCAAACTTTTCAGTCTCCTGCATAGCCAAACCAAGCATGTACCTGATTTCGTCGTTGCAGTCTTCATTCAATTCGAAAGCACGCATCAAATACGTAAGCGAAGTACCCGCTTCATTAAGTTTTAAGTAGCAATCGCCAAGCAAAAATGTTGCGTCTATATTTTCAGGGTCTGCATCTACAGCTGCTTTGAAAAAATTAATCGCTTCTCTATATTCGCCGTTTTGATACAAAAACTCACCTTGCTGGTATGCTTTTTTGGACTTTTGGGCAAATGAACCAAAAGACAACATGCCGAAAAAAAGTAAAAGTATTCGGGTAGCAGAAAGTATGTTCATGGTATTGTCAGATTCAGAATGTGAACAAAAATAGTGACCAAAGTCTAAATACCATCCTTATTAGGTTAAAGAATTCCAATTTAAAATAAAAAAGCCCCGAGTGACCGGGGCTCATTCAAAAACTTAAGCTTTAACTTTTTTAGCTGGTAAAGGTGCCTTTAAAGGCGATTTCTTAACCGGTGGTTTTACCGGAATTCCTTCAGGTCTGGGCACTTCAACAGGAGCTGGTGGGTCAACAATGAGAATAGGCTCAACAGGATCTGTTACCAACTTCATTTCTTTAACCAAATGGCCTGCACCAGCAAATTTGTCGACAATGAATAACACATACCGAATATCGACCGAAATGGTGCGCTGCATGTTGGGTTCAAAGGCAATATTTCCACTCATGGCTTCCCAGTTGCCGTCGAACGCACAGCCAATTAGCTCGCCACGGGCATTCAAAACTGGTGAACCTGAGTTTCCTCCGGTAATATCATTGTTGCTGATGAACCCTACTGGAACAGTGCCGTTTACGCCGTATTGCCCATAATCTTTTTTGCGCCAAAGCTCTTTTAACTTAGCAGGAACTATAAACTCTTCATTGCTTGGATCTTCTTTTTCCATGATGCCTTCAAGCGTTGTGAAGTAGTTGTAAAACACCCCATCCTGTGGAAAGTAATCATCTATCTTACCGTAAGTGAGCCTTTGGGTAGAATTGGCGTTAGGATAAAACTGTTTTTTGTTTCTCAACATTTCCATGGTTCCTTCCACATACAATCTGTTGCCTCGGTTCAAATCAACCTGTAATGGGTTAATCTCACTGGTTCTGATGGCGTTCCAATGTGTTGAAATAGAACTAATTACCTGTAATGCTGGATCCTTGTCAAGCACTTTAAATTCTGGCTTTTCCAGAAATGCATTCACTTTAGCCTGATCTGCAAATATGGTTTTGGCAAAAACATCATCGGTAAATTTATCCATATCGCCTTTGAACTTTTTTTCGATATCTGCAAAAACAGGTGCCAATTGATCTTTTGGCATTTTGTCTACATAGGCTTGCATCATGGCCTTATAAATTTGCTTGTCTGTTTTGGCATCGTAGTCTTTCCAAACATCGGCCAAACCTTCTTTAAACCTAGGAATAATGGTGGCAATCTGGTCTTGTTGAAGTTTTTTACTTTGCGCATCTTTTGGCTTTTCAGCCATTAAATCCCGAAGACTTTTGAAAGCCAAAGCCACTTGGTTTACTTCTGGCCCCATGGCAGCCTCACCGTAAAAAGCTTCACCCATGGCATATTTTCGTCTCTTCTCGTAAGCCCCTGAAATCAAATTCAACGCATTACCATATTTGGTTTTTCTGCTCGCATCGGCATTTACCCATTGCTGAAAGGCAGTTTCTTCAGCCATTTTTTTGTCAGGAATATCCAACCGCTTTAGGCCTCGGCTTTCGCCAATGAAGTATTTCCAATAGTTGGCTATCTGGGCATATTTTGAGGCATACTGGATGCGAACTTTATCACTTTTGTCCATGTTTTCTTTCATGGCTTTCAACTTGGCATCACGCAACATAACCCTGGTTGGATTGGTGATGTCAAGTGCCATTTGCACACCATAAGACGTCAGGTAGCGGTCGGTGCGTCCAGGCCAGCCCATTACCATGGCAAAGTCATTCTTTTTCACACCACTTAGCGAAACCGGAAAAAAGTGCTTGGGTTTGTAAGGAACATTTTCTAAAGAGTATTCAGCAGGGCTGTTGTCTTTTCCAGCATAAATTCTAAACATGCTGAAATCTCCGGTGTGCCTTGGCCACATCCAATTGTCGGTATCGCCACCAAATTTCCCAATAGAACTCGGGGGTGCACCTACCAATCGGATGTCGGTAAAGGTTTCATAAACCATAAGATAATACTCATTGCCATTGAAAAACTCTTTGGCCTGGGCCGTAAATTTTGTGCCTTCTATAGCTTCTTTTTCTATGGCTTTCAATTCTGTTGCAGCTGCCTTTTGTCTATCAGTTTCGCTCATCTCCGCATTTAGCTTGCCTAAAACTCTTGCAGTCACGTCCTCCATTCTTACCAAAAAGCTGACAAAAAGTCCTGGAGTTGGAATTTCTTGTTGGCGATTCATGGCCCAAAATCCATTGGTGAGGTAATCTTTTTCAGGTGTGCTGTGCGTTTGAATGGATTCAAATCCACAGTGATGGTTGGTGAGCACGAGGCCTTCGCCAGAAATAACTTCGCCAGTGCAAAAGCCGCCAAACCAAACTACCGCATCTTTCAGGCTGGAATTGTTGATGTTATACAATTCGTCGGCAGATAATTTTAAGCCCATTTTCTGCATGTCAGGATGAATGCGCCTTAGGTACATGGGCAACCACATGCCTTCATCCGGGGAGGCAAACGTAAAGCTTGATGCGCAAGAAAAGAGAAGAGCAGTGTAGAGGAAAAACCGTTTTATCATGGTTGAATTGGATTCAGTAAAATAAAAGTGAGCTGCAAATATAGAAATGTATGAATAGGTGCAATTGCCACTTTTGTAATCAGTACGGTTGAGTTGACTAGGAGACAGTTACTATGAAAAACAAAATTATCCGGTAAAAAGCCGATAATCGGAAATATCGGGTAAAAAGCCGATAATCAATTCGCCTATTTAGAGCCTGCTGGAAAAGTCTTATATTTTTTAAAATCAATTGGTTAAGTCATAATTTCAAACAGCAAATGCAAGCTATTTGGAGAAAATAAGCAAAATGTTACGAACTTGGTCAAAAGAACTACGGTAACAAGTACTTTCTGACTTGCAGAAATTGTATTTGAACCTAAATAGCCGGTAATTGCCAAATAGGCCAACCTTATTACCTTATTTTGCCAGGTGTTGAAAAATAAGGCAATAAGGTTTAGAATTTATATGTGATGTATCTACTAAGGTTGAATGCGGGCTTAAAAATGATTCTAAAAAACAATGTAAATAACCGCCCCAAAATTCAATGTTTACTTTTTCTGCAAGCCCTATTTAAAACTTAGAAATCAAGACTGAAGTCAAGTACTGCTAGAATAAAACAAAGAGATTGTTGTAGTAAATGTTTTGCAATCCATTTAAAGAAACCCGAGCACTGCCCGGGTTTCTTGACGATTGTCTTTTACTGAAAATTAATGGTGATGTCCACCTGGACCATGCACGTGACCATGTGCCAATTCTTCAGCACTGGCTTCTCGAACTTCTTCTACTAAACCGCTGAAATAAAGGGTCATGCCAGCCATCGGATGGTTAAAATCCATGGTAACGCCTGTGTCTTCAACCCCAACAATGACTCCGTCGAAACGATGACCTTCATGATCGGTCATGGTGAGGGAATGACCGAGTACCAGCATGGTTTTGTCTACGGCGCCATCTACAGAAAAAGCTTCAAAGGGCAAATCTACTATCGACTCTTCGTCCACTTCGCCATAGGCCTGGTTGGGTGTGAGGGTAAATTGAAAGCCATCGCCTTGTTTTTTGTCTGCAAGGTTTGCCTCAAAGTCGGGCAACAAATTGCCAGAACCAAATAAAAACACCAACGGTCGGTCTGCAGACACAGATTCAACTTCCTTTTTTGTGGTTTCGCCGGCAGCTGTTGCATGCAATGTATAGCTCAGGCTCACCACTTTTTTATTTCCTACTAACATGAAAAAGCAGCTTGATTTTGGGCGAAAGTTAAGGGGTTTGGATGAAAATTATGGTTAACCGAAGAAAACAAACTGTGGCAATTTCCGGATTGGCTTAAGCCAAAGTGTGAAAAACCAGGGATTTAGCCCATTCATTTCCCAAGCCTTTTTGTCTTCCTGATTGGCGTTGATTCTGTTATTTAGGCTGCTGTTGCTCACACCACCTGTGCGCATGTGCACCATCATTTTGGGCAGATAAACTACTTTAGCGTGGTGCTTATGCAAAAAGCGCAGCATCAGTTCGTAGTCGGCAGCAGATCTCAATTCAAGCCTGAATCCGCCCCAACGTTCAAAACAAGACTTTCGGGCATAAAAGGTTGGATGAGGAGGCATCCAGCCCAAAAGAAAATCTCCATGCTTGTAATTGCCTGATTTCCAAATGCGTACTACTTTTTTCAAATCGGGCTTACGGTATTGAAGGTCGCCATACAACACTTCTGCATCACCAAATTGATTTGCTATTGCTTTGAGCACGTCGGTTGATGCATACACATCATCTGCATTGAGGAAACCGATCACATCTCCTGTGGCTAATGAAATTCCTTTGTTCATGGCATCGTAAATGCCAGCATCTGGCTCCGAAACCCATTTTGAAACTATGGTTTCATAGGCTTTGATCACCTCCAAACTTCCATCGGTAGAGCCACCGTCTATAATAATGTATTCCAGGTCTACATCTTGCTGGCTGGCAACTGATTTGATGGTATCTGGCAGTGTAGAAACATTGTTAAACACCACAGTTATCACAGTGATTTTCATGAACCTACAACTCGTTTTTTGACTTCAAGAGCCGGATTTCCCTGGTAAATGGTGAAGGCCTGCAGTATACCCGAGCCTAACGATCCGGCAGCCAGCATCGCTCCTTCTTCCATCACTGTTCCTGGAGCTACAATTGATTTAGCACCCACCCAGACACTATTTTGTAGTACAATTGGTTTTACCATTAAGTCAAAAGTTGACTTGGTATAATCGTGATTTCCACAAAGAAGAAATGCGCCTTGCGACAAACAACAATGCGCTCCAATATCCACTTGAGCCAGGTTGTCTATCCATACTTTTTCGCCAATCCAACTATAGTCTCCGATTGTCAAAAGCCAAGGATATTTGATGTTTACCGATGGCTTAACCACAACTCCTTTTCCAACATAACAACCGAACAAGCGAAGTAAAGTCACCTTTAGCCCATTGAATGGAAAATAGGCAGTTTGAAAAAATACTGCATTTACAAAGTACCAAAGCAGTCGTTTGAAGGCACTTCCACCTGGGTTGTACCAGCTGTTGTTGTATGTGTCAAGCCTGATGCTCATGCTGGGTAGATTGGTGACCTAATTCGGGGTGAATTTTGTTCAAAATAAACAGAACCAGAAATGGCAAACTCAAAAATGCTAATAATTTTAGCTGTTGAGGCAAATAGCCTCTGCTAACAAACTGAAACAAATAGGCAGAATAAACCACTTGAGCGCCGGTTTGAAGCGGAGTCGTTCGCAATTTGGGAATTGCATGAAGTGCCAGTCCAAATATTGCCATGAGTACAATCAAGCCTGGCCAGCCTAGAAGAAGATAATATTCTTCAAGGTTGCATACACCAGGATTTAAGTTTTGCTTTACGTCTTTGGGTATCCAGGCTTTTTCCAATTCAAGCAAAGGCGGTTTTGGTCTCACTCCCCCTTCAAAATGACTTGAAGGTTGAAAGCGCCAATAAATGGGTAAATAAAAGGAGGCACCAAAGTCTGGGGCAATACTATTTTCTTTAATGAACAATAAAGTAGCCATAAATGTACGGCAACTACCCACTTCGTGAACAATTCGAAAGGTGTCATAATCGGAAATAGAAAAGCTAACCAGGTGAAACATTCGTTTCGAAATGGCCATTCTGTTTTGGCTTACCCACAGCATGAGCAAAAAACCCGCAGAGACGGCTAAACTCCATTTCCAAATTGATTTGAAACTCACTTGAGGCAAATAATAAACGGCTATGCCAAGCAACATAACCATGATTCTGAAGCGCCAACCTGCTAGAAAAAAAAAGCATACATGAAACCCAATGAGCAGCCAAACCCAAGCCTTCTTTCCAGAGAAAGCGAAAAGAAGCAACAAAATAGAGATGAAGGAATTGGCCAAAGACTCCAAAAACCCGTTGTAAATAGGAATGGAGAAAAGCATAGTCGCTGGAGTGCGGTTGCTCGGATTGAGAACTTGAGCCAAATTTACTCCACTCAGATAAAAGTTGAGCAAAACACCAATCCAGCACACAATAAGAAAAACAAGCAACGCAGGAATTGCTCGTTGAGCTAAACAATTGCTCCGATATGACGCTAACTGAATTTTTACACTTTTCGATTTTCGGAAATATAACGATGAATACCCGGCTATAAACGCAATTATACCTACCAGGTAAATTCCTGTGGCTTTGTCAAACTTGGCAGAGTATGGGTAACTCAAAATAGTAAATGGTCCAAAAAACCAAAAATAAAGGGGTGCCACCCCAACAAAAAGATGCAGTAAAAGCAGACCGGCAAGAAAAGGAATGTGATGAACCCATGTCGAATTTCGAAGCACCCAGAAAAAGGCAGCTAACACTACAAACCATTCAGAAAATAAAAATAGCGGCGTCAGCAAGGTCATACAAGGCTGCAAATAAGAGGAATTGTTTCCAACTTTGGATTTTGTCAATTTCTTGGGAGTCTCGATTGCATTTAGATGTTTCCGAGAAAACATAAAAGCAACATATTGAATGCGTTAAGTAAAACCAATTCATTAAAAAGTACTCGGTTACCGTTGGTGTTAAGTTCTTGAGCAAACCAACTTAGCCAAGAAATTATCAGGTCATCATTCATCTAAATTTCGTCTTGCATGCCTTGCAATGCCCTTGCAATTCTGTAAATAAAAAAATTTTATCTAGTAATTTTATAGTTGAAAAATTGAATGTGGCCCCAAAAAAAACTTAAATTTTTTTTGATATACACTTTGCCTGCAAAAGCTACACTTTAGGCATCCAGTTCTTTCAAAAATATTAAAATATTAATATTTTCAATGGATTTATCTAAGCAATATTTTCAATAACAAAAATCAACTCAAAGATATAATTTAATATTTCGTCGATTAATACATACGATTAAACTGCTTTAACCTACAGTTGTATTCTCAACTACCACTCACATGAAATCTTCACTAAAGATAATTCTTTGGACAGGCCTCTTTTTGTCTAATTCTTTCACATATTTCATCTTTGCCATGCTGATAGGTTTGTCAGCATCCGCTCAGGTTTTCCAACTTGACTACATTTTCCAATCTAATAAAAGTATCAAAGATGCAGGCTGGAAAAGTCAGGCTCAATACTTCAACTTCAACAGGCAAGTTTATGAGTCTTTGAAAAGTTTCAAAGGTTCGAAGGCTTCTTTTAATATACAGTTGGAGGCGGGCAAAACCTCAACCCTGGA
>Ga0247832_1001148_pt1 | contig 48867 bp, 34 predicted proteins | sample LaCruzMarch2015__10_FD_192407 | JGI IMG/M metagenome (GOLD analysis project Ga0247832, IMG submission 192407) | Freshwater microbial communities from meromictic Lake La Cruz, Castile-La Mancha, Spain - LaCruzMarch2015_4m | ecosystem: Environmental > Aquatic > Freshwater > Lake | place: Spain... | reverse complement strand
GTGCGCTCGTCGTTTTTCAAAACATCCACTACTTCAAAACCATCTTTGAAAGGCATCATCACGTCGCTCACGATGAGGTCGGGTACGGTTTCGAGGGCTTTGTCAATGCCTGCCTGGCCGTTGTAGGCAAAATCCAACACGTAGGCGCGACCCTCGCGGTCGCTCACCCCCTGCAAACAGACGACCAGATATTCCACCACATCCGGGTTGTCTTCGATCAGCAAGATGTTGCACTGGTCGGATTCGTTGTTCGGCGATAAAGCGGCAGGCAGGCGGTTTGCAGTTGGGTTTTTGGGTATTTCGACTGCCTTTTCCTCAAAAACGTTGTTGTTGGTAACCGGCAATTTCACGAAAAAAGCAGTGCCTACGCCCACCGTACTTTCTACCGAAATCTCGCCGCCCAAGGCTTTCACCAGTTCGCGGGTAAGCGAAAGCCCGATGCCTGTGCCGCCCGCCTTGGCGTGTTCCTGGTTTTTGGCCTGGAAAAACCGCTCAAACAGTTGCGGCAATTCTTCGGGCGGGATACCCGCACCGGTGTCGGTCACGGTAATTTCCAACCAGTCACCTTCGCGATTGGCGCGCAGGACTACTTTACCCCCGGAAGGCGTAAACTTGACGGCATTGGACAACAGGTTGTGTACAATTTGCAGCAAACGCTCGGGGTCGTAATCCATCACAATTTTGGCCTGATCGCTTTCTACGCGGAGCATCAGGTTTTGGGCATTGGCTAAGGAGTGCAGACTTTCGGCGATATACCGGAGGTACGCTAAAACATCACCCTGTATGTAATTCATTTTCAGGGTATTGGATTCTAATTTAGCGAGGTCGAGGATTTGGTTGATGAGCCGCAACAGGTTTTCACCGCTGCGTTTGATCAGGCCAATTTTGTAGCGTTTGGGTTCGTCTTTTTCCTCTTTGGCCAATTGTTCGCTCATTCCGAGCATTACCGTGAGTGGTGTGCGGAATTCGTGGGTGATATTGGTAAAAAAGCGGCTTTTAAACTCGTCGAGCGCTTCCAGACGCAGTTTTTCCTGTTCGGAAAAACGTCGACGGAGCAGGTACTGATAATATCGCCAAATACCAGCAGCAATGATCCCAAGATAAATCAGCCAGGCCCACCAACTGGACCACCAGGGCGGGCGGATGGTGAACCGCAGCTCGGCGCTTTGTTCGCTCCATACGCCGTCATTGTTGCTGCCTTGCACCCTGAGCGTGTAGTCGCCCGGGGCGAGATTGGCAAACTGGATACTGCTTTTATTATTCAACGCCACCCATTCCTTGTCTACCCCAACCAGTTGGTATCGGAACTGGTTTTGGGCGGGGTTGCTGAATTCAAGCGCCGCAAATTCAAAATTGAGCAGATTTTGGTCATGCGAAAGGGTAATGGAGGATTTGCCCCAAATATCGAAAGCCTGATTGTTTACCTGCAAGCCGACAATATGCGTTTGCGGCAGGTGTTCGTTGAAGCGCAGGCTGTCGGGATGAAATACCGTTAGGCCTTTTACGCCCCCGAAAATGAGCGTACCATCGCGGGTTTTCAGGTAACTCGAACTGTTGAACTCGTTGTCCTGCAATCCGTCCGCGGCCGTAAAATTTTTGCTGGTTTCGGCGCGCACATCGAAACGGCAAAGCCCTTTGTTGGTGCTCAGCCAGATGTAACCAGGTCGGGTGCTCCCCTTCGAGGTGTTTTCCGCCAAAACGCCATATACCACGTTGTCTGGAAGTCCTTGGGCGGTTTTGTACTGCCTGAATTGCCCCGTTTTTTTATCTAAGCGGTTCAACCCGCCGCTTTTCGTACCTACCCAAAGGTAGCGGCCAGGTTCGAGCGGGTCGTCGGCAACGCTCAGCACGATATTGGACGACAGCGAAGTGTGGTCGGCGGGGTTAATTTTGAAATATTCGAAGCGGTAGCCGGATGCCTCGGGCACGGCTTTGGTCAAACCGTCGAAGCCAAATATCCAAACTGCGCCATCTGCGTCTTCGAACAAATAATAGGAAAATATAGTGGCTACATTTTGCGGCTTGTCATAGGGGAATTCGGCGCTGGTTTCTGTTTTGGGGTCAAACTTCGTTAAACCACGCTCACTAACACTCAGCAAAGCGCCGGAGCGGTCCATAATTAACCCATAACCGGCAGACCAGGGGAACGATTTTACAGATTTCGTCCGTGCATCTGTTCGGTAGAGTATTTTCTTACCGTTGTCGCTCAACCAGCCATTGCCAGCAGCATCGAAACAAGCACAGAACGCCCCCCAATCATTCGAATAGCCGATTGACGGCGCGGGGTTGTAAAAATCGGTGTGCGGTGTTACGATCTGGAAAATTTTCGAAGGATACTTTCCATTGGGTCTGAACAAAGAAAAAATACCTCCGTCCGGTGCCTCCAGCAGCTGTCGTTGTGAGTGTTGGGGTAAATAGCTTTTAAAATTCTGGACTTTTGCGTTGATTTTCATAATGCCATACCCGCCCGTGCCTATCCACATTACGCCACTTTTGTCAAAAAAGAATTTATTGACCCCGCCCTCAAAAGACCCATAAATGGATTCCATATCTATTTCAAGTTCAGGTTTACCCTGATTAAAAAAGGAGGATAACTGCCATTTTTGAATGCGGTTGCCTCTTTGAATCCATAAAAATCCATCCGGGCTACAGTTAATACGGTTACTCCAGCCTGGGCCTGTAAAGAATTGGGTGCCGTTAGGGGTAAGCAGTACCCATTTCATTTGAAAGGACGAACTATTGAACGTCGACGCGATGATCCTGCCTTTATTATCTGCTGACATTTGATTAAAAGTCCAACCAGGCACTGAAATTTCAGTTGAAATTAGATCCGTCGAGGGATCGAGGCTGAACAGCCCGTCTCTTGTTGCAATGAGTAGTTTACCGTCTTTGACCAGGAATTTAGATGTTCCCAATGCCTCCCATTCCTGGACGGGCGGTTTGGGTATCATTTTGCAAGACGGTTCAATGGTAGATGTCCCCTTTTTTGCCGCATTTGCCAATAAGTCATCAGGTGCCTTGATTTTCCAAATTCCGTCCGGCCCCCAAAACCAAATGGTACCATCCGGCGTCTCTTCCATAGAGGGCGCCCCAGACGAATTCTCAGCGCCAAAATTTTTATTTCCATCGTGTAAAACATGGTAAAAATGCCCACTCGCCGGGTTGAGCACATCCAGTTCTGACTGAAACGCTATCCAAATCCAGCCCCGACTGTCTTCAAAAATCGACCGCACTTCGCTGTTTGCAATGGAATTGGGATCGAACGGGTCGGGCGAAAAAACCTTAAACCGGCTGCCGTCATAGCGGTTCAGCCCGTCCTTGGTTGCAATCCAGATAAACCCGTCCCTGCTTTGAAGGATATCGAACACAAAGCCTTGCGCCAAGCCATCCGCTGTGGTAAGCAGTTGATAGTTGGGTTTACTTTGTGAAAACGCCTGGAGCGCACAAAGCAAAAGCAGGAAAGGCAAATGGCTTCTTTTCAAACGGATGGTATGCTAAGGAAGCACAATTTTAATGTTTTTTGTAAAAACGTTGTTGGTTCTGTAAGTGTATTTTTATCATGAACGATGTTTCTTAATGATTCGTTACGGAATCTGGATCCATAAAGTAGAAGAAGCCAATCATTTAGGATAGGTTAAAACGATTTAAGCCGAGGTGACACCTCTAAAAATAAAATGCTTATTAATAGATATATACAAAATATGAATAAAAAAATGTGAAAATATTTTCAACGAAATAAACATTGATGTTGTAAACACTGTTATATTTGCAGTACAATTCGATGTTGTAAACATTGATATTGATCACAACCACTCAACTTTTAAAAATTAAACAACATGCAAAACTTCACCATCCCAACCCGCGAAACCGTTTCTGAAAACAACCAGGGTTTATTTGACAACCTCCAAAAAGGCCTCGGCTTTGTACCCAATTTATACGCTACTTTCGCTTATTCTAAAAATGCCCTGGGCACTTATCTGGCGCTTCAAAATGCCAAAAGCTCGTTGCGCGCCAAAGAACGCGAGGTAATCAACTTAGTCGTAAGCCAAGTGAACGAATGTCGCTATTGCCTTGCAGCACATACCACATTGGGTAAAATGAACGGCTTTTCAGAAGAACAAATCTTGGAACTGCGCGCTGGACATGCGAGTTTCGACCCAAAACTGAATGCCCTTGCTACTTTTGTAAAAGAAACTACCGAAAACCATGGCCGCCCAAGCGCTGCTGCGGTTGATGCATTTTTTGCAGCCGGCTACACCAACGAAAGCCTGATCGATACCATCATGGTCATCGGCGATAAAATCATCTCCAACTACTTCCACGGCATCACCCAAATTCCGGTCGACTTCCCTGAAGCCGTTGCTTTGGAAATGGCCTAATTCCGCTCTTATCAAAATCCGGGGCAAGGCCCATTTTTTTGCCCCGGATTTTTTAATGTTTAAAACATTGAAATTATGCAAACTTTAAAAATAACTGAAAGCCCTATCTGGGGATTTTTTAACCCACAGCGCATGCAACTTGATTACATTTCGAAATCACCTTTTTCAAAATTCAAATTAAGTTTCAACATGTTAAAATTTGCAATCATCCTGGTGGTGATGCTGCTTTTTGTTGCGGTGACTTACAGCCAGCAAAATGCAAAACCGATTGATCTGGTGTATTCCACCAAAGATGGCGCGATACAAGGGTACGACCCGGTGGCCTATTTTACCGACGGAAAGCCGGTTCAAGGCAAAACCGATCTTGTTTATGTCTGGAAAGATGCTACCTGGCATTTTACTTCCGACGAACATCGTGCACTTTTTGAACAAAATCCCGAAAAATACGCGCCTCAATTTGGCGGCTATTGCGCCTATGGTTGGTCAAAAGGCTACAACGCCAAAATCGATCCGGTCGCCTGGACCATCCTCGACGATAAATTGTACCTCAATTACAACTTGGATGTAAAGTCTAAATGGGATGAAAAACGCAGCGAATACATCGAGCTTGCCACAAAATATTACCAGGAAGCCGTAGAAAAAGCTAAAAAATAAAACCCTTTTTGGTTTAAAGCGAATAAAAATTCAAATCATGGCAACGAAAATTTCTTTAAAAAACCTCCCCGAAGGTTATCAATCGGTAATTTCTAATGGCAAACACGCGATCCTCGGCGATGAGCCTATTTCATCAAAAGGAACCGATCTGGGCTTTAGTCCAGAAGACTTGATCCTTTCCGCTATTGGTGCGTGCAAGGTTTCAACAGTGCGCTTTATTGCCCGTAAACATGGCTGGGAAATTGGCAATGTATATGCCAACCTGGAAATGAAGGTTGAACGTAAAAGTACAGGACTTCATACCGATGTGAGCGTTCAAATCGAAATTGAAGGCAATCTTACCGATGAACAACGCACCGAATTGTTGCGCCAGGCCGATCGTTGCTATGTACATCGCATGATTGAAGGAACTTGGTCGATTGGCTCTGCAATACCTGTTTCACAAGATTCAACCGTCTCTATGGAAAATGATGCTTAATTCACTGAACTTTGCAGTCTCAAATGCTGAGCCACCCATGCAAGGAAATTTTCAAAATGAATACCACCACTTGCGCGCCAACCTGTTGCGCATCGGCGCCTGGTTGCGGCAGGAGGTAAATACGGTCCTCGAACCTTTCGGGATCACCCAACAACAGTTTAACGCACTACGGATTCTGCGCGGGCAGATGAACGTAGTGCGTTCTACTTCGTTTAGTACCAATGATTTACGCGATTTATTACTCGATAAAAGCGCCGACACCTCCCGATTGGTCGATCGCTTAGTCGATAAGGGGTATGTCCTGAAAACGCCCTGCACCATGGATTCTCGCCGGGTTAATTTGAAATTGTCGGAAACGGGCCTGCAACTGTTGTCCGAAATTGACCTTAAAATGAGCGAAATGGATGCTATTTTGGGCAATGTTACTGAAAAAGAAGCCCAGGAATTGAATGGGTTTTTGGATAGGTTGTTAGTGAGGAGTGAGGAGTGATGAGTGATGCGTTGGCTTTTGGCCACGTTCGAAACCCGAATCCAACGCACCCTTTATTTCATAATTCGGTGTTCTGCTGTTCGATATTTAAAAAGTATTTACTTTTTTTCCGCTCGCAAGCGCGCAATTTCCGCCTCCAATTGTTCAATATACTGCTTTTGCGGCCCAAAAGCGGCTTGTATCTCTTCCACCGTATAGCGCGGCATAATGTGTTGCGGACAATTCCAGTCGAATGCTTTGATATCAAATAACATCATCCGCTCTGGACGATGTTTGTAGTCGGCTGGGTCCAGTTCTTCAAAAAGTGCAGGGTCATCTTCCAGGGCAACAATGCGCACATCGGCATACAACTTCAGCCTGGCCTTTTGTGGATAGGATACCATAATAATGGATACCTGCGGGCGTGTTTGGATATTTCCAACCGAGATGTATTGTTTATTGCCGGTAAAATCCACCATCCCGATTGTTTTATCATCTAATACTTTTACAAAACCCTTGGGTCCGCCGCGGTGTTGGATGTAAGGGTATCCGTTTTCGCCGATGCTGGCCATGTAAAAACTATCGCGGTCTTCAATAAAACCGATCTCATTGTCGGAAAGGCCATCTACAACGTTGCTTTTTTCTACCCGTTCGTAGGCCAGGCGGCTGCCCTGGGTTTCCTGAAGGGCTTTAATGGCATCGGTAAATGCAAATTTTGCGTAATTCATGGTGTTAAAGGATTAGCAGCCATCTGTTTTCATCACCACTTTGCGTTGACGTTAAATCAATTTTTGGGCAATGGTTTTGGTCGTTTCAATCGGCCAATCAGCGCCATACACTTTGCTGGTTACCAATGCCGCATCGAACAGCACGTACAATTCGTCCGCAAGTTTTTCTTTGCCAATCGGTTTTAATATGTTGGCGAAAAGGTTGCGGATATGGTTCTTTTGGGTTTTAATCATCCCTTTCACATCTTCGTGTTCCTGAGGCAATTCAGCAGCCACATTCAGGAAATTACATCCGTTGTACCCGGTTTGTTTGGAAAACGCGATTAAAAAGTCAAACATAGCCAGCACTTTGTCTTGTGCTGTCTTAGGTTTGGCAATCACTTCATCCAGAATTTTATTGGTATTTATGGCTGTTACCCGCACGTATTCCACCAATAAATCTTCCTTGGACGGAAAATGCTGGTATAAACTGGCCTTGGCCACCCCCGCTTCCTTGATTAATTGGTTGATGCCGGTGCTGTTGTAACCCTGGGTGTAAAAAAGTTTGGCGGCTGTTTCGACAATTCTCGTTCTGGTGTCCATGTGTTTTAATTTCAGGACAAAGATAGGGAATGTTTTCTAAACAGACAAGTCTGTACGCATTTTTTTTAACACCGAATCCCGAACACCTTGGTGATACCGAATTGCATAAGCGCACATCACACAAGGTTCATGTGTGGTAATTAGTTGACACTACTTACGAAACTGCATAGCAAGCACATTTTTGCCCACCAAAGCGCCTTGCTTCTTGCCGTTTTCGATGGCCGACCGGAAGTTATGCCCTGCATACATGCTTGAAAACGCCGCCTCTTCTGCTGCTGCATAAAAGGATTCATACACGCGTTCGGTCCCATTAATATCTGTCCGACTTACGTGGGTTCTGTCAGTAAACGTGGTATTGCTGCCAAAAAAAGAGGACAGGATCTCCGCTGTAGCCGCCATTTGTACCGCATTAATGGCGGTATATTCTGGATAAGGCGGCGTGCTCAAAGTTGTTTGGTAACTTGGATCAACTTGCGCTCGAATATAAGAAATCGGACGAATTAAGTTATACTTATATTTTGATTTCCAGGAATTTACAAATGCGTCATGCAAGCCAATGCCCAGTTTGGAATAGGCTTCTGCTGCAGTTGCCAGGTTTGATTTATTCACCTCCAACAACTGTTTTAGGATCGAAATAGCATGTCCGGCTGGGGTTGCACTTTTACCGGGCTCATCATACCAATAGGCCGCAATGTTTTTTTGATCGTTGGTAATGGTTTCCTTAAAGGAATAAATTTCAAGTGCCTGCACATAAAAAATGGACGATGCAGAGGTGGAGTAGGGTGGGTGTGCCGCCACGGCCACGCCTGCGGCATTTTCCTCTACAAAACAACGGACATTGCCCCAGTTTGGCTGCAAGGGAATGGTCTGAAAAGTAGGCGGTGTTGGAATCCAGGATCCTGCGAAAGAGGGTACATTATAGGTAGCAGGATAATTGCGGTTATATGCTTCGTCCTGGCCATCGGTTTTAGAGTATTTGTACACGCCCGCTCCTACCATATCACCGTATTCTTTCGAACGATCAAAGATCTCTTGCGAGGTGGTTGCAGCAAATTCTGCTTCAAACTGATCTTCGAGCGTTTTGATTTGCGCCAAATTTTCGGCAGACGTGTTTTTGTACAGGTTGGTTAGCATCAGGGCCATTGCCCGGTTGGCACAAACACCCCAATGGTAATCGGTACTATTTTTAGGCTCGGGTACGGTGGCTGGTAAAAAATTGGTAACATGACTTTGCAAAGTGTGGTAGTCGGGCATACCGCCAACCACCGATTCGTACAGGGCCAGGCCAGTGTACGCAAACGCACGGGCTGCCACTGGTGCGGTAAAGCCGGGCGTTTCTTTTGCTAGTTTTAAAGAGAGGGAAAACCAGGAATTGGCCACTTTTGCGTCAATTTCTGCTGTTTTTAGCCGTTTTGGTTCGTTGGAGCCATCTGGTTGGCAGGCATTGAAGCACAAAATACCTATAAAGATTAGCGTGAAACGCATTGACTTTTTCATGAATTGCGGGTTTGGATGATTGTTGCGTGGTGAAATTAAAACAAAAACTGATAGGATTATCAAACTGATTAAAAGAATTACACATTTATGTAGTGCTCAATAATTGTTCCAATCTTTTCTTCCTACAGGGTAGATTTTTGCATTTCAGTCGATTTTTTTGATTTTTTAACACAGTGCTTCTGTTATTGCCGTTTCTATTAGATTTACTAACAAATGAATCCAGATATTTGCACCCGATCACTGCACCCGGAATCTGTTTGATCCCGGATGGAGGCGCTGTTGAGCACCACAACAGGTTCCGGATCATTTATTAACCATTTCCAACGATTGTTATAATCATGAAATTTCGTTATTTGCTGCTGCTCTTGTTGCCGGCTACCTTTTTAGGGGCCCAAACTGATACGAGCAAAATGTATAAGGCTAATTTGCCGTTGAGCAAAACGGTCCGCCCGTATCCTTTAACGGATCCTACGGCGTTTATGAACACCATTACAGCCACCGATTTGAAAGCACTGCTGGAGGTACTCGCTTCTAAATCCATGGAAGGCCGCGAAACAGGGGAAGCAGGCCAACGTAAAGCCGCCGATTTTATCGCGCAACAGTTTAAAGATGCCGGTATTCCTGCCAAAGGAGATCGGAATTCTTATTTCCAAAAGATTCTGCTTTCCAATGAATCCTGGTCAAATCTGAGCCTGAAAGTGGAAGAACAGGAATTCAAAAATAAAGTGGATTATTACGTTTACCCTGCTTTCAACCCCAAAATGCCCGAACTTAACCTGAAAGAACTGGTGTTTGTAGGCTATGGCATCGAGGATCCGAAATACAATGACTACGCAAAAGCGGATGTAAAAGGCAAAGCGGTCATTTATTTTGATGGCGAGCCGATTGATGAAGCTGGCAAATCAAAAATTACGGGCGATATGTATCGTTCCAACTGGTCGGTCGACTGGAAGAAAAAGGTGAAACTGGCCAAAGAAAAGGGCGCTATCATGGTGTTTATCATCGACCCCAAAATTGCCGATAACCTGAAATCCAACCGCCGCGCCCTGTCTTCCGGCGGCTGGAAACCAGTGGCCTCGAATTCCGAAAAAAATACGGCCGAATGGGTCAATAATATGTTTGTATCTCCTGCACTGGCCAATGCCCTGTTGGGCGATAAAGCCGAGAAGGTACTTGCAACCCTCGCTGATGCGGGAACCGACAAATTCAAACCTACCAAGGTGAAGCGCAAAATTGAACTAAAAATGGATAAAGAGGGCGCTACCCTCGAAGGTTCAAATGTGGTAGCGGTAATTGAAGGCATCGACCCATTGTTGAAAAAGGAATACGTGTTTGTGACTGCACATTACGACCACCTCGGATCGCCCGATAGTTCGGTGGTGTATTACGGTGCCGACGATAATGGCTCCGGCACTTCCGGGGTAATTGAAATTGCCCGCGCATTTCAGGAGGCACGCAAACAAGGCATCGGCCCCAAAAGAACGGTCGTTTGTATGCTGGTGAGTGGCGAAGAAAAAGGCCTGCTAGGCTCCAAATATTATGTTGAATTTCCACTTTTCCCATTGGATAAAACCGTGGTGGATGTCAACATTGACATGATTGGTCGCCTGGATGAACCACACAAAAACAATCCTAATTATATTTATGTGATTGGTTCTGATCGCTTAAGCCCCGAATTGCATGAAATAAATGAGCGGGTCAATATGGAGTACACCAAAATGGAGCTGGATTATAAATACAATGCAAAAGACGATCCGAACCATTACTACGAACGCAGCGACCATTACAATTTTGCTGAAAAAGGCATTCCGGCGATCTTCTATTTCAATGGAACTCACCCCGATTACCACCGCCCAACCGATACCGTAGAGAAAATTAACTTCGATGCATTGGCAAAACGTGCACAATTAGCTTTCCTGACTGCCTGGGAAGTGGCCGACCGCCCTGCACGCCTGGCTGTGGAGAAAAAATAAAAGTTGATGCGTTGAAACCAGGTCTACTTGCTTGCGTTGGTAATTAAACATGAGTCATCCCGAATTTTGGCGAAACCAAAATTCGGGATTTTTTATCCATTACCACGAGTACTCGGCAAAATAGTCCTTACTAATATGAAAAGAAAATACCAATGCTACCCAAATCATGCATAACAACGGAAGCCTCCTTAAGTCCCGCGTAAGTGCGTAAATTCTATTGACGGGGCGACTTTTTCAGTCACCCCGTCAATAGAATTTACACGCTACCACAAATCCATGAGAAAGTCTACCAAATCCTGTAAATTTATGCGGCTCAGGAACCTGACTTATGCCAAAAATTGTCGTGGCGATTTGTTTTGGAAACCTGATTTTTGCGATTCGCAATTCTTTCAATTTCAACCAGCCGTGCCATGAAAAATCTCCGTTTTTTCCAGCAATACACCCCAATAATGCTCTTGTTTTGTCTCCCGCTATGGTGCCAAGCACTCGATACGGGCGTTACCTATGCCGTTTTTGCTACAACGGATCAATCATACATTGAAGTGAATGTGGGCATTGCAGGTCAAACCGTTACCTACAAGCCCATCGACAGCACGCAAATGCAGGCAAGCGTGGAGGTTTTGATGCTGATTAAACGCGGCACAGAAATTATAAATTATGAAAAATACCTGCTCAATAGCCCCATTGTAACCGCTCCGGAGGCTTTATTGGATGTAAAACGCATGGTTGTGCCCAATGGTAGTTATACCCTGGAGGTTCAATTTGTGGATATGAACAATCCCAATAACAAGGATGTCTTCACCACCGAGTTTACCGTCGAGTTAGGTAAAAACCTGTATTTGTCTGAAATTCAGTTGCTGAATAAATTCCGGCCGGATGCAACTGCGCATCCGTTTACCAAAAATGGCTTTTTCCTGGAGCCGCTCCCCTTTGGCTATTACGACCGGTACGCAACCAAACTGGCCTTTTACGCCGAAATTTACCATACAGATCAACTCAGTGCGGATTACCAGGTGCGTTATTTCATCGAAAAGGAAGAAGGAAATAATCGCAAATCGCTAGTTTCAGTAGGCACCCAACAGAAAAAAATGTCGCCCATGGACGCAATTTTGGTGCAAATGGACATCAGCAAACTGGAAAGCGGCAATTACATCCTCAATGTGGAAATCCGTTCCAACAGCAATGCCTTGTTAACTAGCCGCAGCATCGCCTTCCAACGCATTAATCCTTTCCTGAATTTTGATGCAACCAGCCTGACAGATGAAATGCTGGAACGCCAATTTGTGCAAGCGTTTGATGAAAAAGCCCTGAAATACACCATGCGCGCCATTTCTGCCACGGTCAATTCCTCGGAGGCCGAAATCTTGAACGGCACCTTACGCTCTGGAGATCTAAAAGCGATGCGTTTTTATGTATTCCGCCATTTTGTGCGCCTAGACCAAAACAACCCCGAAGCGGCATTTAAATCCTTTATTGAAAATGCCAATGCCGTACATGCCCGATTCCAAAGCGGATTCCGGTATGGTTTTGAAACGGATCGCGGGCGCACTTACCTGCGTTTTGGCAAACCCGACGATATGGTGCATGTAGAAGATGATCCAAGTGCACCTCCTTATGAAATCTGGATTTACTATAATTTCCCGAAAACAGGCCAGCAAAACGTGAAATTCCTGTTTTACAACCCCAGTCTGGCCGGAGAAGACTTTATTTTGCTCCATTCCACAGCCCGCGGAGAAATACGCAATCCAAAATGGGAACGCGTATTGTACTCCCGGAACGCTGCCGATCAAGAAGAAGGCGACAACTATAACGACGCAACCAATGTGCAACGCAACCTGGGCCGCAACGCGCGGGTGTATTTTGAAGATTTCTAGTTGCGGTCTTCTCTAGATTCGAGTCTTTTCTCCTGCGATTCTTCCCAGATTACTTTATAGTCGTAACTCAGGTAAATCTCGCTATCAAACGCCCCCCAGGCGCCATTTTCGATTGCTAAATTCAGGCGACGAATGGCGGTTGGGGGGATTTTTAGTATAATAACATGGCCCAGCCCCATCGCCAGGGTCCAACTTATCACCCGTGCATCAGAGGTTGGAAACAAATCCCAAAAGCCTTGCGCCTCTAAAATACGCTTCATTTCTGGCAGATTTTTATCCTGTTGGTGCTTTAAAATCACGGTAACAAGGATACTGTCTGATGCCAGTGGAGCAACCGGCATACTCATGGACGCTTCCTTTTTTACTTCTGCGGTTTTGGCGGCAGGCGTTATCGTTTGTTGTGCCTGCGCCTGTTGAAACAGCCCTGCACTGATCAATAAAAGTAATAAGATGTATTTGCGCATCAGAAGATGGAGGTTAAAATCAACAAAATAATAGGAAAACACGAAATGTGCGGTCGCAAAGATAATGAACCAGTTTTTACATGAAAGGTTCAAGGTGTTTGTTTTTTGCCAAATAGGCAAATGTTTTTCACTAAAAGTGCATAAAAAGCCAATCATAATTTTAATATCTAAAACTTTTAGCAATGAAACTTGGGAAACTGTAATTTGCATTTATTTTTGCCTCCCACGAATGGCGTATAGCAACATGATCTCAAACGATACAAATCATGGTGCACTTGAATATCCGTCATGGTGGGCGCTTTTAAAAACCGAGTCCTTTACTGTGCAGGATTTTAGGTATTTTTCTACCTGTTAATGCAAACCTACTTTTATGTTTAAAAAACATCCATCCGGCCTTCCGTTTTTATTTCTTACTGAAATGTGGGAGCGTTTCGGCTATTATTTGATGATTGGCATTTTTTTGCTGTACATGACGGATGCCCAAAAGGGTGGACTATCCATGGAGCGCGCCAATGCTTCGGATATTTTCGGTACGTTTATCGCCCTGGTTTATTTAACCCCGTTTTTAGGTGGTCTGTTGGCCGATCGGCTGTTGGGCTATCGGCGCAGTATCATCATTGGCGGTATTTTGATGGGAACCGGATATTTGTTGCTTGCATTTTCCAACAACATGCTGTCCTTTTACACGGCCCTGGGGGTGATGATTTTGGGAAATGGCTTTTTTAAACCGAATATTTCGGTTTTACTGGGCAATTTGTACAACGACGACCGCTATCGTTCGCTAAAAGACACCGGCTACAATATTTTTTACATGGGCATCAACATCGGCGCCTTTGTGTGTAACTTTTTTGCGGCCTACCTGCGCAATAATTTTAGTTGGGGCCATGCTTTTGCTGCTGCCGGGGTGGGGATGTTTATTGGAGTCATTGTATTTGCACTCGGCAATAAACACTACGCGCACGCAGATGTACGCAAACCCCAGGCTGCCGATGAAATGGGCGTAGGCAGGATGATCTCCTCCGTACTCATTCCCGCCATCGTGACGGGTATTGCGGGCTGGTTTATTCCGGGAACGGTGTTCGGATCAGATTCCACCGACGCGTTCATTTTTGGGAGCATGCCAGTGATTACCTTTTACTTATGGATCTATTACAAAGCGAGTGCGGTGGATAAGCCGCGCATCAAGGCTTTGTTGTCCATTTATGCGGTGGTGATTGTGTTTTGGGCTGTTTTTAAACAAAATGGCACGGCCCTCACCACCTGGGCCGAGTTTTACACCGATCGTACCATGCCCGCTGCCATTGCGCCACTTGCCGCTGATATAAAAATGGTGCAAACGGTAAAAATGGATTCTTCGCTGGTGCCTCAGTACGATGCCCAATTCCGCACCACCCGCGACGCCGATAAAAAAGTCATTAAAATTAAGTCGATTGATCCCTATTTCCTCAATATACCTGCGGCCGAGCGACCACCTGCGGACGGCGCAGTACAATTGGTTTCGACAGAACTGTACCAATCGGTCAATCCCTTGTTTGTCATCATCTTAACACCGCTGATCATCGCATTTTTCTCCTGGCGGCGGCGAAAAGGCAAGGAACCGACCACGCCCGCAAAAATTGGCTGGGGTCTGGTCATTTCCGCTTTATCTACCTTGGTGACCATCGCAGCGGTGTATGCCTGCCACAATGGGGCCGAAAAAGCTTCCGCTGGTTGGCTTTTTGCCACTTATGGCGTCATTACGATGGGAGAATTGTGTTTGAGCCCGATGGGACTTTCCATGGTATCCAAAATGTCGCCGCCGCAATTAACCGGATTGATGATGGGCGGCTGGCAGTTGGCCACCTCCTTAGGCAATAAATTAAGTGGGGTATTGGCCACCATGTGGGATAAATACGACAACAAAGCCGATTTCTTTTGGGTCAATTTTATCCTGTTGGGTTTGGCCTCAGTAGCATTGTTTTCTATGTTGCGCTGGCTCAATCGCATTTTTAAAGATCAGGGATTGAGTTAGTGTGCGCAAATCAACATCGTTCACCTTTAAAGCAAATTATTATGGCAACGAAGCAAAAATCACCTAAAAATCGGTTCGCTGAAAAAGACCGCGCAGATAACCAGAAGTTTCTCCTGATTGTGATCGGGGCTACCGCGCTTTTGATGATCCTGATGTATGTAATCTTTGTATAGGATCATTGTGCATTCGGTACAGTACACACCGATTTACCGGAATTTTACTGTTTTTTTAAAAAGATAAAAACGGTCGAATTCCGGTAAATCGGTGTGTATAAACGCTAGGACAAGCGATTTTTATAGTCTTTATAGGAAAACTTGCGGATCATATCCAATTGGCCATTTTCCCGCCAAATGGCGATGTTAGGGTGTGTTACGCCGTTAAATGTGCTGGTTTTGACCATCGTGTAATGGATCATATCCTCAAATACGATCTTTTGCCCCACTTTTACGGCCTTTTCAAAACCATAGGCTTCCATATAATCACCACTCAGGCAACTCCCGCCGCCTAAGCGATACAGGTGCTTTTCCTTGGGTACCGGGTCATGCGCGCCCTGCACCCGCGGACGATAGGGCATTTCGAGGGTATCAGGCATGTGTGCCGTAAAGGATACATCCAAAATGGCCGTTTTTACCCCTTTATTGTGCACAATATCCAACACAGAAGAAACCAATACGCCCGTATCCCAGGCAATGGCGCTGCCCGGCTCCAGAATTACTTCCAGGTTAGGATACCTGCGCCGGAACGCTTGGAGGGTACTGATAAGGTGCGGTATATCATAACCTTCTCGGGTCATCAAGTGTCCGCCACCAAAATTTACCCATTTCAAGCGCGGCAAAAAGAGCCCAAACTGCTGCTCAAAATATTCGAGCGTTTTGGCCAGGTCGTAACTGTTGGATTCGCATAAAACATGGAAATGTAAACCTTCCACGCCTTCTGGCAACAAACCTTTGAAATTGGCCAAAGGCTCCCCCAGCCGCGAACCCGGTGCAGCGGGGTTGTATAAATCTGTTTCTACCGGCGACCAGCCCGGATTAACCCGAATGCCCATGCTGATTGGCTCCGGATGAGCCTGCACCTTCTTCTTATATTTCTTGAACTGGCTGATCGAATTAAAGGTGATGTGGCTGGAATAGGACATGATTTTGCCAAACTCCCGGGGTGTATAGGCCACCGAATAGGTATGCGCCTTGGTTTTCATTTCCTCAAAACATAGGCGGGCCTCATTGAGCGAAGAGGCCGTGGCGCCCTTCAGGTATTGCCGAACCATGGGAAATGCACTCCACATAGCAAAACCTTTAAACGCAAGAATAACAGAAACACCCGCTTCTTTTTGAACACGATCGATCAAAAGGAGGTTGTTTCTTAAACGCGCTTCGTCGAGCACGAAGCAGGGCGATGGAATCTTTTTTATGTTCACGGACCGTAATTTTTTTGTGCAAAGGTAGCGCCACCCAGTTAAATTCAGCTGTTGGTCGAACCAAAATGGATAATCTTCGAGGTAATGTATAACAGCCAAGGGTTTTAACCTACTTTTGCGGCGCTTTTGAGCCTGTGTTTGCAGGATCAACTCTATCAAGTTTCAACATGGAAGAAAAACAGAATAATTTAAGTACCTACATTGGTATGGGGCTTATTTTTTTGCTCCTTTATTTGTGGATGCGCGTATCGGCGCCACCGCCACCAGATCCCAATGCTGCACCCGTCGATCAACCCGTTGATACGACAGCACAACAAACACCCGCCGCTAAAGTTGAGGCCGCACCCATCCCGGATTCGGTGCGCAGTGCACAGGTAAATGCCCAGTTTGGCGTGTTTGCCGCTTCGAGCACCGGCAAGGAAGAAATCGTGTACCTTAAAAACGATTTGATCACGGTAGCGCTCACCAGCAAAGGTGGCCGTATTAAAGAGGTGTTGCTCAACAAATACCTGAAAATCAACTCGGATTCGACGGGTAAGGACGTGAAATACCCATTGTCTTTGCAAGAAGACGCTAAAAACCGCTTCGAACTCGAATTGCCGGTGGCTTCGGCGGCTTCCGGAAAGGTAAACACCAGCGATTTGTACTTCAAGGTGTTGCAAGATGGCCAATCGGTTACTTTCCGGGCAGATGCCGGAGATGGCCGATATTTCGAACAATCATACACCTTGAAACCCGATAACTACGAACTGACCTACAAAGTGAGCGGTTCGGGCATGCAATCGGTGCTGAATGGCAGTTTGTTGAAATTCAACTGGGTAAACTACCTAGACAAACTCGAAAAAAACCAGACCTACGAGCGCACCATGTCTTCGGTGTATTACAAACCGGTGGAAGAATCTTCGAGCTATTGCAATTGTCGCTCCGATGATGTGGCCAGTTTGGGTACTAAGCCCGTGCAATGGTTTTCACATGCCAACCAGTTTTTTAACACGGCCATCGTTGCCCGCGATTTCGCTTTCCTCGATTTTGTAGGCGAAACACACGTTTATACCGATGCTGATCCGGATTTGAAATTGTTAAAAACAACGGCCAGCATTCCATTCGAGCAACAGTCGGTCACCATGACCATGTACACGGGTCCGAATGAATTTGATCGCCTGCTTTCGTATAAACTGTCGCTGGAAGATATCATTCCTTTTGGTGCGAGCATTTTTGGCGCGATCAACCGCTGGGTCATCCACTGGATTTTTGATGTGTTGATCCACCTGGTCGGTATTCCCGGATTGGTGATCCTGCTCCTCACCCTGATTGTAAAGTTGCTGGTATATCCGCTGACGTATCGCATGGTGTACAGCCAGGCGCGTATGGCTGCATTGAAACCACGGATTGATGAATTGAAAAAGAAATTTGGCGACGACCAGCAGGCAATGTCGGTCGAAACCATGAAAATGTACAGCGAGTTTAAGGTAAATCCTTTGGGCGGTTGTTTGCCGATTTTCCTGCAAATGCCGATCTGGTTTGCGCTGTACCGCTTTTTCCCGGCAGCCATTGAGTTCCGGCAGGCAGGTTTCCTGTGGGCGACCGACTTGTCGAGTTACGATGTAGCCTTCCGTTTGCCGTTTATGATGCCCGGTTTTGGCGAACACATCAGTGCCTTTACCCTCATTTGGGTGGCAACAACCTTGTGGTACACCTGGTACTCCATGAAACAAATGGATACTTCGGCGATGGCGAATCCAGCCATGAAATACATGCAGTACTTCATGCCGCTGATGTTTATGTTCTTCTTTAACAGTTTTGCATCGGGTCTGACCTTGTACCTGTGTTTCAGTAATATCCTGAACATTGGTCAAACGGTGGCAACCAAAGCCTGGTTTATCAACCACGATAAAATCAAGGCCGAACTGGAAGCCAACCGAAACAAACCCAAGAAAACAACGGGTTTCCGGGCAAAATTGGAAAATGCCATGAAAGAAGCGCAAAAACAACAGGACGAGCGCAACAAACAAGCTGGTACAAAGAAAAAATAAAGAATGATTAATTTGCTTTCAGACACCGTTACCAAGCCCACGCCGGGTATGTTAAAAGCCATGTGGGCAGCGGAGGTAGGCGATGATGTGTTTCGCGAAGACCCAACGGTCAACGCGCTGGAAGCAAAATGTGCGACGCTGTTTGGCCATGAGGCCGCTTTGTTTTGTCCATCGGGCACCATGGCCAACCAGATCGCTTTGAAAGTACATACCCGTCCTTTGGATGAGGTGATTTGTGATGAAACCAGCCATATTTATCAGTATGAAGTGGGCGGTTATGCCTTCCATTCGGGCATTGGTATTCAATTGTTGCCGGGTAAAAACGGCGTGCTGGAAGCCCATCAGGTGGCGGCCGCGATACGTCCCAATCAAGACTGGTTGCCTAAAAGCACCTTAGTTGTACTTGAAAACACCTGCAACAAAGGCGGCGGCAGTGTGTATCCATTGGAAAATATACAGGCGATTCGCAAAGTTTGCCTGGAAAGAGGCCTGGCTTTGCATATGGATGGGGCGCGTATTCTTAATGCCTTGGCAGTCTGCAGCGATGCGCCTGCGGTCATTGGCCGGGAATTGGATAGCATCAGCGTTTGCTTGTCCAAAGGATTAGGTGCCCCGGTGGGTTCTGTATTGATTGGTACGCAAAAATTTATCGCAGAAGCAAGAAGGGTAAGAAAAGCCATGGGTGGTGGTATGCGGCAAGCAGGGTATTTGGCCGCTGCCGGTATTTATGCCCTGGATCATCACGTCGTTCGGCTGGCGGAAGATCACGCGCACGCGCGCATGCTGGCAAGTACCCTGGAAACGCTGGATTATGTGTCCGGTATTCGGCCGGTTCAAACCAATATTGTGATTTTTGATTTAGTAGATACGGTGACACCCGCCCAATTGCTGGCCTATTTAGAAGAAAACGGCGTAAAGGCTAGTGCTTTTGGGCCAAAAACGATCCGTTTTGTCACCCATTTGGATGTAGATCGGGCAATGATTGAAACGGTGATGGAGGTGTTGGGTCGGTTTCGCGGCATCGCGTAGGGCCAAGTCGCGACTTGGCCGTACCACGCGCGGCATGGCCCCACGTGCGCGACATGGCCGAACAATGCGCGGTATGGGCGCAGGATGCACCACACGCCCATACATTTATCGCACCATTATTAATTTCCAATCGGTGGTTTTCATATCCTACATTTTGCCAATACGCTAAAATAAGGGGTAACGGTATCCGTACTGCCTTTGGCCATAATTAAATGTATACCACCAGCAATGCCAATTGAAAAATGCTCAGAAATTTTTCGCGTTAGTGTAATTCGGTTTGTAATACCATAATACGCGTATCTTGCTGATAATCTGAATATTATCCATGTTTTGATAGGTTATAATGCTTCGCCAGTAAAATGCTTGAAATAGTTTTCTTAATTAAATTTTTAAAAAGCCCACTAATATACTTCCAATTCGGACAAAATAGATCCCATTATTCAAACTAGGCAATTCAATTTTCATACCATTGAAAAGTACGGTATTGGTATTAAAAACTGTCTGCCCAATCGAATTATAGATTTCAACGTTTCCTAAGGCAGATACTTGATGAGTAAAAATTATTCCGATGTATTCACTTGCAGGATTTGGATATATTTTAAAGTTCAAATTTGATTCCTCTAGTCGATTTTCGGCACAGGTTATAGTAGAATTGAATAATCCAGGCCTAAATAATTGAATCACAGTCATCATTCGTTCCATTTGCCCTTTTGTGAACATTATCATACAATCATCATCGACATAATCCATGAAATTCATGAACATATTCGATGCGTCACACGATATTTGTGGATATTTCGGACAGCCTCTATAAGCTTTCAATTGCAAGGGAGTATCAGCTACGTCATCATCGGTATTACAATCTTCGTCAGTACCCCAAATATGCTTTAACCCAAAGAAATGCCCGATCTCATGCACGGCTACCCGACCCAAGTTGTAACGTTTGGATGAATTATAACCAAAGTAATTTGGGTGGATTACAATTCCTTGCTTATTTGGTACAACTTGACCGGGATAGGTGCCCGTTCCTGTTAAAAAACTTCCTGTATTTGCTACCCAAATATTCATATAACGCTCTGTGTCCCAAGCATCCGAACCGCCTAAAGCAGTTGAATAAAGGGCCTCTTTGGTACCGATTTCTTCAATTTCAGTTTTTTGTCGGGTAATTCCAGAACTAATTTGTCCATCCTGGTTTTTATTTGCCAAACAAAAGCGAATACCTGTTTTAGCAATTATTGGTGAAAATGCTGCTGGAACTCCTTTTAAATCCTCATTTTCACCATTGAAATCTCGATTCAATATTTCAATTTGTTCGATAATACGTGCATCACTAATATTTTCTTCATCTTTTTTCCATACAATATGCACAACAACCGGAATGATGACTTCATCTCTTGATTGAACCTGATTTTGGGAGGGCAGATTTTGGTTTTTTATAGAATCGTCAACTTCATACATCCTAGCCAACGCAAACGAATCCTGTAAAAACCAAGAGAAACCGCATTCCGCATTTTGTGCAATTAAGCATTCCTGGTTTAATAAGGCGCATAAAAGAAAATAATATAGAGTTCTCATTGTGTGTTATGTTAATTTACCACCGTTACGTCTCCACGTTTGAGCAGTTTTTGGGCTAACCCATTTCGAATAACTTCGTACTCTAAAAACCATGTATACGCGCCATTTGGCACGAGTTTGTTTTTATACAAACCGTCCCATTTTATTGCTTCGTTATTGGATGCCGAATATACAAGATTACCCCACCTATCAAAAATATTGAAATTTAGCATTTTATACTCAAAATCACAACCAAAAAACACTTCTAAAATGTTATTTACGCCCTCTGAATTCGGTGAAAAAGCATTCGGAACATAGATATTGCAGGCACAATCGTTGGCAGTTACATTGGTTGAAAAAAAGAAAAGGCCACATTCGTTCTTCACATTAAGCTCGTAAACACCAGATGCACTTACACTTAAATCTTTATTTTTGGAGCCATCAGACCATGCGTATTCCCCCATAAGGGGCGCAGATAGTATCAAGGGCTCATCCTCACAAATGACGGTGTCTTTGGGAAAACTACCCTTTTCATGCGTCCCTAAAACATGGATCGTATCTCGGAGTGTGCATTGTCCTAAAGTCGCTTCAACGCTATAAATACCTTCGCTTTGAATGGTCAGGACGGAATCTTTTGATCCTGTGCTCCATTGATAGTTGGCGTCTAGGAATGCTGCATTGTAAGACTTTGATTGCCCATCGCATAAGAGCAGGGTATCAGGAAGTGGATCAAAGGCCTGGATAAGTACATCATCTACATAAAAGTAACTGTTGAACGGGTAAGTAGGGTTTACAAACTCTACTACCGTTTCTTGGGTGCTTCTGAAATTTCCAATGATGGCATAGTTTTCGCCCCCTTTTGCAGTGTAGCATCCACTTATTCGGGTCCAGTCTGCTGTATCTGTAATTAGCTTTCCACGGTTTTCTATGGCAGGTGTTAAGGGTAAAGCCTCCATTGGACCTATGGTTTTATAATAAAAAGATTCAGAAAAAGCCAATCCCACTGCATCAGTGTAACCAAAAAAACCAATTTGGGTTATATCAGGAGCTATATAAAATTCAATAAAATAATTTGTTGAGTTTTTCAAGGCGCTCAATAATTTGACTTCCATGTACTCACTATTCCCGGAGGACAGATTTCCGTTAGTATATAATTCTATTGCAGCATATCCTTTTCCACTTTTAGGGTTCTGGTAACTATCAATCCATCTCCCAGCAAAAGGAACCTTAAGGTATTGTCCATTGGAGCACGAATTATAAAGATCTGGGGTTCCACTGCTCGCAGTTTCCCATGGAATTGCTGCATTGATTTGGCCCCTGTCAAATGGGCAATAGTTCAAGTTTTCAAAACTGGGGTTCGGAACAAGATTTTGACCAGTAACAGGAATGCTTATTGAAATTATCAAGGCAATAAAGTGTACTTTCATAGATATAATAAAACCTCCCGCCTTGGTTCATAACCAAGGCAGGAGGAAGTTAGTGAATGTATTAAGGGTTTATTATCAATTTTGAACTGTAAATTTGCTCGCCTTCGCGCCGGATGCTGACAATAAAAATTCCGTTCTGAAGATCGGAGATGTCAATATTGGTACTAGTTAATGATTGCGACTTCACAACCCGGCCAGTTAAATCAACAAAGTTTATTTGATAATCCCGACCTAGATCAGGTTCAAAGTTTTGAAGCGTTATAGATGAAGTTGCTGGATTTGGACTTACAACTATTTTCTGGTTGTCGACTCCTAATCGACAACCAGTATTCATTGGACAAATGAAGATAGTGCGTTCAAGTACATTCCATGTATTTGGGGGTGTTTGTTCAATACCATTTCGACAAAGGCTATTCTCGGTTACAAATTGAACCGTATAGGAATGGTAGAGTTCGAAATTCCATCCAGTAGTTTGATTCCAAAAATTTGTCAGATTGATCTCATCACCTGGCACTCTACCGTTTGTCCAGCCGTTCGTCTTGTATCTTTTGTAAATTGCACCATCTTCAATAATTGCAAGCCACCAAAGATCATAATCTTTACAAGCCGATGTATTTATTTTCGCTACTTCTCCCAGATCATAAGCAAGCTCTGGGCCAGTTTCGGGAATGTCAATAAAGGTGTATGAAATATCATTTGCCGTAGTGGCACCAACAACGACGGTGTTGGTATAGGTAGGTGAAGGAGAGCCAAAAGGTGAATTGTCCCAGGTGCCCCAGAACCCTAGGAATTGGCCAAGGGAATTAAACACACAAATACGAGCCCGAATAACATTTCCTTGTGCATCCGTTTTGCAGGCATTTTCTGCAATGGCCGGTACTTGACATTTAACCCGATATGTACCGCGCGCAACATTGTTGAATACCGCACTGAACTGGGGCCCAGCAACAGTATTCCATCCTGCATCGGTTTGCTTTTCTAACCAAAATCTTGGCGTGACTGGATCGCCACTATATAGCACTTTACAACAAGGGTTTTCTCCGCCCCCCTCACAACTGGTAGTTGTCCCGCTGCAATTTGCAACGAATGCATTTGCAAAATATACTACTGGGTAGGAAGGAATGTTCGAAACAGTTACCCTCGAACATCCTCCAGTTGCAGTTTGTGCTATGCCTGATAGACTAAGCAATGAAAAATGAAAAATGAAAAATGAAAATATAGTTGTGCTTTTCACAATTTAAAATTTGAAATGAAAAAAATGCTACCTTTAAAAAGGTTGCGGTGGTGAGATCCTAAGCAAGCAACAGAAAGGAATACTAAACGTCAAAATACCATAAAAGGCTGGTATCAATCAAGATACGAGCGTCCATTAAAAAAATAGTCTTAAAATGCTGGAACGACTAAATCGTGGGATTATATCAAAAAGCGGTCGGTTCTGGTAAAAATTCTGAGGTTCACGGATACGGTTACACAATTGTCTCAATACGGATACTGCTTACTTAGGTGAAACAAAGATAAGGGGCGATTCTTGGATTTTAAAGTATTACATTTTACTTTAACAATTTTAATTTGTCTATTTTTTACATTTGGTGTTTTTCAATGGCATTTTTTTATAAATCTATAAATCGATCTTTCTTTGAATCATGGCTCTGGTAAAAAAGAACAAAAATTTCGTAGAGATGATTGGGCACCATACTTTGATTGGAATTCTTATGTGCCATACGATTCTATTTCCAGGCTATTTTATTGCTGTATGTTTCGTAGCTGATAGCCGGATAGTAATCAAACTTTCGACCAGTCTTTTTCTCGTATGCTTTTTGGGCCAAACCTAATAGGGGCTCAAAACTGATTTCATCTGGAAATTCAGCAGGGTTAGACAATATTTGCTCATAATATGCTTTGCCTTCTGCAACAACAGCACAACGGATATATAAAAAGTCATCCACGGAAAGATAATCATCTCCCTCGTTGGCTAAATAAGCATCCCCATGCGCTCGTGTATCCAACTGATATAGTTTTTCTGAAAGTTTATCTGCAAAAAGATAGACATTCACCACCGGCATCGCTGCAAGTTGCACAACTGCGGGAGCAAGGATCTCATCCGCATCGCCTTTAGACCAATCCAAAGCATCAATAACTTGCCAAAATTGTTCATCCGTGAACAATTGCTTTTGAGGCTTCGTATCCGCAATTCGGATTTCTATCTCTGTAGAAGCATCTAGTTTTTCACTCAAATCAATAAAAAACTGGTTGTTGATATCATTTATGTTAACTTTCAAAACAGTCGTCATGTCTCCAAGATTTAAAGATTTACAAAGTTAGCGCAATATATGTTTCAATGGTCACTTTCAATTACTTGAAAAGTGTGTATATCTCATTTAACGTTTGAATCTCATGTTTAGTTTCCTTTTTGGCTGAAGCGCAAATGCCGCTTTCATCAACACATAAATCAAAAGGTGCATGTTCCGTTTATGGATACACACACCTTTTGGTTATAAACGTTATTTGCGGTGAGGCCAAGTCGCGACTTGGCCCTACGCGGCCCTACCGCACCACCGTAACATCCCCCTTCAACACATAATCCGTTCCATCGGCCAATTTCACCTCTGCATAATAAACATACACCCCGGGCAGTGTCGGTTGTCCGCGGAAATCACCTGCCCAACCAGTGGGTCCGTTGGCTTTGAAATTCCGAATTTCCTCCACTTTTTCGCCCCAACGGGTATAAATTTGCAATACTTTGATGTCGATATCGCCATCTTCAGCGGAATAGATCGTGAAAATATTGTTGTTGTCGCTGCTCGGCTGAATCACGTTGGGTACAAATACTTTCGGACGTACCTGGAAAAGATAATCGCCCCGCACTTCGCAAGCGCCATATCCTTTCAGCACGACCGTGTAACGGGTGGTTTCCACAATAGTCGCAATCGTTTTTGGACAATCCGCGCAACTAAGGCCCGTAGCAGGCGTCCAGATAATGGACAACTGATTGAAGCCTTTAGGTGCTTCCAAGGTAACCTTAGCGCCTGCATTTACCCAGGCAGAATCGGAAAATGCCGACACCGTGCCGCTGGGGGCCACCAAATTCACAGGTTCGGTGATCGTACAGCCATTGGCATCGGTCACTTCCACCGTATAGGCGCCGGGGGCCAAAGACTCAAACAGTACCGGCGTTATACCATCCGCCGGAAATTCTGTGTTGTTGCAGGCCACGGTATAAGGCGGCGTACCACCCGCAATTTGAACCAACTTGATGACACCGGGCTTGAAACATTCAACCGGGTCGGTGGTTAAAGCGGGCAAAAGGGGCTGCGGCGCGGTCAAAGACACCGTCGTATTGGTTTCGCAGCCATTGGCATCGCGTACCGTAACGGCGTAGTTTCCAGCCGGTAAATTATTGATTTGGGCCGTAGTGGCTGCATTGCTCCAGGTATAACTGAAAGGCGGAACCCCGCCCGTTGGCGTCACCAGGGCCACGCCCGTGCTCGATCCATCGCAAGGCACGGAATACCCGTTAAAATTGGTACTTACTTTAGCCGCCGCAGCCACAGGGGGCGACAAGGCGGTGTACGTGGTCACCGTACTGTCGCAGCCAAATTTATTGGTTAAATTCTGCACTACTTTCCCCGTATCCTGCGCAAAACAGGAGATTTGCTCGTAATTGGTTACACTCGGTAGGTTTACGACCAAGGCTAATTGCGCCGTAGCGGTACAACCATTGTTATCTTTTACGGTCACGCGATAATTTCCAGCCTGGGTTACCGTAATGGAATTGCTGGTTTGTCCGTTCGACCAGGTATATTGCGGATACGTGCCGCTGGCCGAAAACACACTTTGTTCGCCTGCACACACCGCAGGAACGCCGCTTACCTGCACACTCGGATTGGCTGGAATATTCGCCAATTGCACAGCAGTACCTGTACATCCCAATACATCGGTTACCGTAACGGTATAGTTTCCATTGTTTTGCACCGAAATACTGGCGGTATTGCCTCCGGTAGACCAATTATAAAGGAAGGTACCCGTACCTGCGTTCGCGCTTAATGCCAACTGGTCATTGCAGGCATAAGGGGCTGTGTTGATTTGCGCTACAGGGGCCGTGCTGATGCTCAAATTGCGCTGGGTAGAGCCCGTGCATCCGTTGATATCGGTGACCGTGACCGAAAATGTGCCGTTTTGGTTCACGGTAATGTCCGGGGTCATGGCGCCGGTCGACCAATTGTATTGGATAAAATTGCCGTTTACCGCAAACGTACTGTTGCTGCCTGGGCAAATAAGTTCTATGCCACTCATGGTAGGCAAAACAGGAGGCAGCACCAGCAATTGCGCATTGGCAGTGGCCGTGCAATTGTTGATATCCGTAACTGTAACCGTGAAACTTCCGGTTTGTCCTACCATGATGCTGGCCACATTTTGTCCATTTGACCAGTTATACTGGCTGAAATTGCCACTTGCCTGCAAAGCGCCCGTTGCGCCTGCGCACACCTGTAAAGGCCCATTGATGGTTACCTGCGGATTTGCAGGAATACTCACGGCTTGGGTTGCAACACCCGTACAGCCCAGCGCATCCGTAACCGTTACGGTATAATTGCCGTTACTTAGGGCCGCAAGCGTTGGTGTGGTCGCTCCGGTAGACCAAATATAACCATTCAGGCCGGTTGCGGTCGATAACGCCATTTGGCTGTTGCAAGCATAGGGTGCTACGGCAATGCTCGGACTGGGGGGTGTGCTGATGGCTAAAGATGCACTGGCCGTGCCGGTACATCCATTGGCATCCGTCACGGTGACCACATAAGCGCCGTTTTGGCCTACTTGAATGGTAGGTGTATTGCCACCGGAAGACCACTGGTATTGGGTAAAGTTACCATTCGCACTCAAACTAGCCGTTGCGCCCGGACAAATAACTGGCGGCCCGGAAACAGTCGTTTGTACCGGTGCGAGCACTGTAAAGGGCATATTTGCGGTCGTGGTGCAGTTATTTTGATCCGTAACCGTTACGGTATAAGTACCGCTTTGGGTAATGGTGACCGCATTGGCAGCAGCACCGGTAGACCATATATATTGGTTAAAATTGCCGCTTGCCAATAATTGTGCAGATGCGCCACTGCACACCTGCGCCGGTCCGGTAATGCTCACTTGCGGATTGGCAGGGATCGTCACGGTTTGGGTGTTCACGCCTGTGCAACCCGTCGCATCCGTAACGGTTACCTGGTAACTGCCGTTGTTTTGAACGGAGAGGGTAGGTGTTGTTGCGCCTGTCGACCAATTGTAAGTATTGAATCCGCTTCCTGGGGTAAGTGTGAGTTGTCCGTTGCAGGTGTATGGAGAAACGCCAATGCTGATACTTAGTTGATTACCAATGGTTAAGGTGTGTGTTGTGGTCGCCGTACATCCTAAAGCATCCGTAACCGTCACGGTAAAGTTGCCGTTTTGGTTGGCCGAAATGGTGGGAAGGGTACTACCGGTCGACCATAAATATTGTGGAAAAGTGTTGGTCAAGCTCAATTGTGCCGCGCCTCCCGGACAAATTTGCGTCGCACCGATCACCACAGCAACCGGATTGTTTGGAATTTGAACCGTTTGAATGGCGGTGCCCGTACATCCCAAGGCATCGGTTACCGTTACCGTATACGTCCCGTTGGATTGTACCGCAACCTGTTGGGTATTTAATCCATTCGACCAATTATAACTGGTAAAGCCTGGATCGGCGCTGATTTGCAATTGATTGTTACAGATATAAGGCGCTTGGGCAATTTGGGTGCTCAAGGCCGTGGTAACATTGAGCGGATGCACGGTGGTACCGGTACAACCGTTTGCATCGGTTACGGTGACGGTATAATTGCCGCTTTGATTGACAGAAATATTCGCTTGCATGCCGCCATTCGACCAGGCGTACTGACTAAAGGTATTGCCAGCGTTCAATTGTGCAGCAGTGCCGATACAAATCGTTGCCGGTCCTGTGATGGCCGGTTGTGGCAAAGGGGTAGCGGTAACCACCAAATCGTCGGTTGCCGTGCAGCCATTCAAATCCGTCACCGTCACGGAATAGGTTCCACTGGATGCGACCGTAATATTCGGCGTATTTGCGCCACCGGTCCAGGCATATTGCACAAAACCAGCCGTGGCCTGCAATTGACTACTTCCTCCCGCACAGAATTGCGCAATGCCGTTGACCCCCACTTGCGGATTGGCTGGAATGGTGATGGTTTGGGTAGCAGCGCCCGTACATCCAACCCCGGCTGTCACCGTAACCGTGTAGGATCCACCTGCCTGAACAGCAATGGATTGGGTCGTTGCCGCATTGGACCAAAGATAGGATTGGTACCCGGGATCTGCATTTAACGTCATTTGGCCGTCACAGGCATAGGGTTGGGCAGCAATCATAGGGGATGGTGCAGCGGTAATGTTGAAATTGTGGGTGTCGGTACCTTGGCATTGGTTGGTGTCCACCACCATTACGGTGTAAATGCCGGTCTGATTTACCTGAATAGTCGGTGTGGTGGCACCCGTTGACCATAAATAGCTTGTAAAGCCGGGGTTGGCGACGAGGGTACCTGATTGGCCCGGGCAAGCGACAGTTGGGCCGCTGACCGCAATATTGGGCGCGGCAACCGTGCTGACCGCCAGGGAGGTCGTGCCTGTGCAGCCGATGCTGTTACTGACCGTTACCGTGTACGTGCCTGCGCTGTTGATGGTAATGGCGGGCGTATTTTGGCTACTAGACCAGGTATAACTGGAAAATACACCGCCTTGTGTAGTTAAGGTCGCAGTGCCTCCCGGACACAAAATAGGTTGTATCAATACGGGGGCTGGCGGAACAACCGGCAGTACAGTAAAGGTAGAGGTATTGGTACAGCCAAAAGCATTGGTCGCTGTCACCGTGTAGGATCCAGGTTGGGTGACCACTATACTGCGGGTAGTTTGTCCGGTTGACCAACTGAAAAACAGCAAATTTGGGTCGGTGACAGTCAAGGTATCTTTCAGGCCGGGGCAAATTGCTGGTTTGGTAGCGGTAATATTAAAAGGCAATATTTCGCCAGAATTGATCCCATAAAGTGCCGAACCGGTACAACCCAGGGCAGTTGTAACAGTAACCTGATAGGTACCCGGCTCATAAACCGTAACAGGTGTTCCGGTTGGTCCGTGATCCCAGGTGTAGGTAACATAGGGCCCGCCTTGTACCACCAACGTTGCACTATCGCCAGTTGGACAAAGCAAGTTTGGGCCGGCAATCAAAGGCGAAACCGGTGGTGCATATGCAATGGTATGTGAATCGGTTTTAGTACATCCGTTTTGGTCTGTCACGGAGAGCGTGTAAGTGCCTGGTCCTGTAATCGGAATGGGGCTAAAAACACCACCAGAACCAGGATTCCAACTGAAACTTTGCAGGTCATAGCCACCCACATCTACGGTAATTTCGCCAAAATCACCAAAACAAATGACGGTAGGTCCTTGTATTACCAGTGGTCCATCATAAAAAGGCAAGGTGCTATAGTTATTCAAGTGGTGATCACAGCCAAAACCGGCATCGTCATAACTGTACGACAACCCGCCAGGAACCACAATTTTATGGGCGTTTTGCCCGGTCGACCAAGGAACCACAATGGGGGTATTCACGCCGCCGGGAGTTTGTAAAAAAGCGCCCAGTGTTATTGTTTTATCGGTACAATTCACCAGGGCCTCCACTACGCACCGCAAGTGACCTTCCATTTCAAGGGAAGCAATCGAATCTGCAGGTGGATTATCTGGAAATGCCGTTGCCTGTGCAGGAAATGCACGTAAAATGAGCAGCAGGAAGACAACGAAGTATTGGGTAGTTTTGTGTAGCATTGGGCACATAGGCATAGATTGTTTTTCGCTTTGAAAGTTGGGTACTGTTCTTATAACAGCAAGTAGGTTAATCGAAGGTACAATGCAAAATTAAATTTTGAAAAAGTTTTTAAATGGGATATTTAGTTAGATGCTGTTGAGGACTTATTTGCTGCCTTTTTTATAAAAAATATCCTTTTTTGTTGGGGGGGGTATGCTAAATCCTTATTTTTATTGGGATAAAATTAAAAAGGCCCACAAACATATTGCAGTGCAAAATGTCTGTGGGCCTTCAAATAGCCAATAATATTTTATGATTTAGTCTTTTTTCCGACCGCTGCGCACCCGGTTTACGAAAGCATCTGCGATAGACGGGTTGGCCGCCACCACTTCATAGGTTTCACCGTCTTTCATTTTTATTTGGGTGTCTTTGGGCTTTAAGCCCAACAGCAAGTCGTTAAAACGGGTACTGCTCGATACAACATTGAGTGCACCCGATTGATACCCAAAGAAATACCATAAGTCCGCGCTGGCCTTGATGTACAAATAAAAGCGATCGTCCTGGCTGCCCGGCATTTTATACTCCACAAAAACGGTCATGGTTTTATTAATGGGTTGGCCATTGATCGAAATTACCGGTATTTTATCCTCTAAATTGAGGAAGGATTGGTATTCCTGGTTCCAAATCACATTATGACGTCCAAGCATGAAACTGTATTTATTGTCGGCTTTAGGCAACACAATCAGGTTGTTACGCATATTCGCCATCGATTCTTCCACTTCCTTATCGTCGGTGATAAAGTGGTTGAGCATCGGCGTGTAAAAGGCGGCATTAGTGTTGTAAATGGCGGGTGGCATGTCAAATGTAACTGCGTTGATTTCATTGAGCATCAAATCATACAACACTTTTGGAATGGTCATTTCCATGGCCGTCATGAACTCCCCATTAATGGTATAGCTCGTAGAGTCGGTGATGTTGTTAAAATCGGATTTCAAACGCCCCGCACCCGTAACTTTCATATACGCCAGTCCGGAACCGAGGTTGAGCGGCCCTTCTGCAACCACCGTACCCACGCGGTTGTCAAAAATCATCTTGGCACCCCGCCGGGCATTACCGACCACACGGGCAGAGTCTCCAAAAATAAAGCGGTCGGTTTTAGGCTCGTATTTCATCACACCTTCACAATCCATGAGCGCCCGGTCTACCCGCGCATACGCAGGCAGCAACACGCGCGGGTAGGCTTCACCCGTTTCGCGTGAGAGGTAAAAACCCGTCACCAAGGGATCGCCGTCTTCGTTTTTGGCATTTTTAATACGCAGGGTAGGGTCGTTTTTATCTACCTCGGTATAAACGCTAAACCACTGATTGTTAGGCAGTTTTGAGGCTTCCAGTTTGGCAAAACCTTCAAAACGCATATTCTTTTGATTGGCCTTCAAAATCGCCTGTCCTTTAAAAAGGGATTTTACGTCCATCCGGAAACTGTCTTTCTCTGCAATGTCACCTGCCGCTGTAGTCAATACGTTTTTAGTGTTGGGGGTACCTGGACCACGGCGCTCACCTACAATATTGTTGAAAAACACTTCTTGCTCGTGCTCCGGTATATTGTATTCGTAATAACCCGTCGCTTTATATAGTTTTTTACCCATAATATCGATGGTAGCGCGGTTAATCGTGTGGTACCGGTTTACCGTATCCGCAATGATTTTCGCATTGGTCAGTTGCTTCATTTTACCGCCCGAAAGAATTTCTATATCTACCGAATCAGGATAAATATAAGCGTCTGCCGATTTGATTACTTTCACACCACCCACTTTGAGCAGGTTGGTTTTCATGTCGTACAAGGCCGTTTTACCCGAAAATGCAAGCGAGTCTTGGGCTGGATCAATGGAAACGAAAGCACCCGGTTTTTTCTCATCGGCCTTAAACTTGATTGTTTTTTCACGCATGTCCCAGGTAAATTCATTCATCGACGTGCGGTATTGGTCGAGCGGCAGGGTAGTGGTCGCACTTTCCGAATTGGCTTTAAAGAAACCGGTTTGTTTATCAAAATCCAGTTCTCCATCCACATTTCGAGAGTCGAACGCGATCCCTTGGCCATCCAATGATTTAATTTCGAGGTTGGCCGTATCAGCACTGGCCTGAAACGGTCCATAAGAGATGATTTTAGAGGTCAATTTACCCTCCGCCCATTCAAACTCCCCTTTACCTTTCAAACCAGAGGGCGTCAGGATCAAAATGCCCTTGTGCGTGTACCCAGGCGCGCGAAACAAATCAAAGGCCTTTCCTTTACTTTCTACATACATGGAGTCTTTGAACGGTAACCAGTTTACCGATACGTTTTCACCCGCGGCTTGGGGTACTTTTACGGCACTTGCACGGTCTTCGGTCATGAAAAACTTTTTCGCCGTACCCGTTGTTTGTCGGGGCCGGAAAACCAAATCCTCCGATTCTATATCCGCCGTCAAGTATTCCAGTTTGCCTTTTCCCAAAAAGCCTTTGTTGCTCAAATCGAGGGTGCCTGTAAAATTACCCTTTTTAGAATACGTCGTGTAACCAACGGCAGGGGTTCGGTGCACAAAACCAAAGGATTTGTCCTCTGTACGCACCACAATGGTTTCCTTAAACGGCGGGAAAATGGTGGCAGGAAACAGTTCGCCCCGAAATTTTAGTTGTTCTTTGGTATAACTATCCAGGCCATTGAACGAAAACGGGTCCAGTTTGAAATAAAAGGAGTCGCGTTTGTACACCCCGCGCTGGGTTTCGGGCCGATCATAAAAGACAAAAGAGGGCTTTTTCGTTTGCAAAGAAGGGAAAATCGACAATTCTTCTTTACCCGATTTATTGTTGGGTGCATCCACCAGCAACACCCCCGATACCAATTCGACCGAGGAGTTCATGGCATTTGCGACTGGTTGACCATCTTTGGTGATTTTATCGGGTTCGGGCAAATAAAAATCCAGGAAACGCACAGAATCAAACGCTACCTGGTACGATTCGTAGGTAAATTGCATATCCGTACCCTGAAACAAGGCAAAACCGGCAAAAAGTTTGCCCCCAAAGCGCATGTCGCGGTTTTTCAGCAGGGTAACTTCTTTTTCATTCGGAATCAATCCCACTTTTTGACGCTGGCTTAATTCAATCTTTTTTACCTCATAGATATCGGTCTCCTTGGTTTTGAGGTCGAGTTTCGCATTGGCTTTGGTGCTGGAAGATTGGATATTGATGCCATCGTAGTCCTTTTTCCCTTGGGCGGCGAGGGCGTAATGGGTCAGTTTATCGCGCAGTTCGATTTGGTGTTTGGAAAAGTCGTAGTTGATAAAACCGCCAGCAACCAACTGTGCGAGCAGCGACTGGATGCTTGAATAGTCGAATTTGGGATTGATCGCCCGGGCAAAATCGTTATCCGAAACAATGTTGGTTCCTTTTTCCCGCGACAAGATAAACAGGGTCGAAATCGGGTTTTGCGAGGCCAAATGCTGCATCTGTTCGTACTGCTTAAGGTCGAAGAAGTTGCTGCTTTCAAACTGCACGGTTTGTTCAATACCCTTTGCTGTACCGGTGCGGGCCCCAATTTCGAGCGAATCCTGGTTTAAGTGCCAGGAAATTTTGTCGGTATTGAGGTTCATATTGTAAAAAGACGAGAAAAACGGGTTCCGTTCGGAGCCTTTTTCTCCCCGTGTCAAATTGATCACCTGCCCCGGAATATCCACCCGGAAGTCGACCGATGGGTGGAACAAACTGTCGGTATCCATAAACAATTTGGCGTTTACCTCTTGCGCGACGATACTCACCTCGCGTTTGATGATAAACAACGCGCCACTGCCCAGAAAAACCTTTTGGCGTTTTTTATTGTAAATGGTCACCTTGGCTTTTTCTGTAGCAGAACCAAACCCGTACAGAGAACTACCCTCCAACCTAAAGCCACCGACATACTCAATGCCATCTCCTATTTTGCTGATTTTCAGGTTTTTGTCAAACGATTCAAACCTTGGAAACTGAAAGTTGGCTTTGTTGGAACCGGTTACTACATTGTGTTCAAAACTACCATTAATGGTTCGTGCACCAAAATAGAGGGGGTAATTGAAGCGAACGGTATCGCAAAGGAAACGCGGCTTTTGGGTTTCAACTTTGTAGTTGGTTAGTTCGGCCGCCACGGTGGTATCCAGCCCCACTTCGGCCCAATTGACGCGACCACCTTTGCCGACCCACAAATTGTCATACGGCAGGTAATAACCAGAAGTACGATACACAATCAGCGAATCCTGTTTGCGACCGCCAATCAAGTCGACGCCCTTACAAACCAGCCGGGGTTTGTTGTCGGTATTGTCAAAAGTGAACGATCCATTTTTAATTTTCCAGGTGACGGAGCCGCCTTCCCCTGTTTTCATAGCGCGTTCTTCCATAAAGCCCACTGAAAATTCTAGGAGTTGGGCAATCGGCTTGGTGCGTCCTTTTTCCAGGCTCGATAAAGCGTTTTCCGTGAAAATATGCCAGTTTTCAAACAGGCTGGTATCGGAGGCTACCAAGGCTGCATTGACGGCATTGAGGTAGTTTTTGTAATAAGGGAAGGGGGCCAGTTTTTGTTCGGCCAGGTAATTGGCGGTTTTAACAATGCGCACCATTTTACGCGGCGGCACCAAACCTGTTTTGTAATATTTTTTAAAAACCGAATAGGCCTCTTCCAGGTCTGGCCGCTTGGAGGCGGTCATAAAATCGCCCAACTCCTTCATAAAATCCTCTGGTTTGTCCGAAAATTTAGCAGGCAATTGTGCGAAAACAAGGTTAGGATACGCAAAAGCGGCAAAAAATATAAGCCACAACAGGTTGCGCAAGGGGCAAGGTGTAAAAGAATGATTCATGGCGATGAAAATGTATAAACCTGGAATAAAATGAATGGTAAAAAAAAGATCAACACAAGAAACAAAGGTTTGCGGTGTTCCTAGGGAGTTGAAAAGACGAAAAAAAGAACGCAGAATGTTTCCACTACGACACAAGCACCAATGCTTTTAACGCCAAAAGTCGGAAATTGATGATATTTGAGCCGATTAAAAATAAATATATTTTAATTGTTCTAAATGTGTTTGGCCAATGGGGTTCAAATTTTGGTGGGTTAAATGGACCGTATGGGAGTTTTATCCGATTTGGTTAGCCAATATTCCAGTATTTGGTATTTTCGTGTGGTTTGCCTTGCGTGCCCGGAATTTGCTCTTTTTTACCAATGTGAATCCGGCGATTCCGCTTTCGGGCGCTTTGGGGGAGTCCAAATCGGCCATTTTAGATTTGATACCCAAATCGTTGTTGCCCAATACCCTGGTAGTCGAACCGGGTATTACCGCCGCCGCCCTGGCGCAGCAATTAGAACAACAAGGGCTTCATTTTCCGATCGTCGCCAAGCCGGATATCGGGGAGCGTGGTTTTTTAGTGCAAAAAACCATGCATTTTGATGCGTTGTTGCAACATTTGCAGCGTTTTCCGGTGCGTTTTATTTTACAGGAAATGTTACAGGAACCCATAGAATTAGCCGTGTTATTCCATCGATTTCCTGCAATTGCGCATGAAAAGCCGCGTTTTGACATTACTTCTGTGTGCATCAAATCCTTTCTTTCCGTAACCGGAGATGGGGTCCAAACGGTGCGCAGTCTGATGGAAATGGATGCCCGATCGGCTTTTCAGATCCTGCGTTTTGAAAAGGAACATCCCGCATTGTTGCAACAAGTGCCGGAAAAAGGGGCAGTTTTGTTGTTGGAGCCGATCGGAAATCATGTATTGGGCACCCGTTTTATCAACGGCAACCATTTGATTGATGGGGCATTGATCCGGGCATTTGAACCTGTTTGTAATCAAATTCCCGGGGTGCTTTATGGGCGATTTGACTTGAAATGTGCCTCTTATGAGGCCTTGAAGCGGGGCGAATTCAAGGTTATGGAATTAAACGGGGTTTTTGGGGAGCCTGCGCATGTGTACGATCCGAATTTTGGCATGCTGCGCGCTTACCGCGATTTTTATCGGCACTGGTTGATCCTGTTTCAGTTACATCGGGCCCAACTACGGCTTGGGGTACGCCCAACTGGTTTTTGGAATTCCTTGCGCCTGTTTAGGGCGTACTTTCGGTATAAAGAAATGGTAAAAGGCTATAAAACGGCTTAAGAGAAGTTTAGAAAAAATGAACCCTCGATTAAAAAACAACTACCTTTGCGCCGCAAAACAGGAGTTTTCCTGATTCCATCACAAAGGGCTTGTCAAAAAGCAAACCCTAAACGCCATTTCTTCATGGTCATTGAACCTAACAAAGTAGTGTCTGTACACTACACCCTGACTGAAGGTACTGCCGAAGGTCAACTTGTAGAATCTACCCAAGGCAACGAGCCGCTTGCGTTCATTTTCGGCATTGGTGCCATGATTCCTGATTTCGAACAGCAACTTTCGGGCCTTAAAGCGGGCGATACCTTTGCTTTTGGTATCCCAGCAGCCAACGCTTATGGTGTGTATGATGAAACTGCCGTGGTAGAAGTACCTAAGCATATTTTTGAAACGGATGGTAAAATCCCGGAAGGCTTGTTGGAAATCGGCAATATGCTGCCTTTAACAGACCAAGACGGTAACCACTTCCAAGGTATGGTTGCTTTTGTTGGCCTCGAAACAGTAAAAGTCGACTTCAATCACCCGATGGCAGGCGTAGACCTGTTTTTTACGGGTAATGTAGAAGGCGTACGGGACGCAGAAGCGGCCGAACTGGAACACGGCCATGTGCACGGCGCAGGCGGTCACCAGCACTAAATCGCCTATTTTTCATTGGTATTTGGGAAGGCCTGGAAACTGTTGCCTTATTTTTTTGGTAAATTTCCAGGCCTTCTATGTTTTTGATCAAATCAAAAAATTAGCCTGCTCCTGAACCGAGCAGCGTGGTTATGGGAAATCATACAAATCAATCCTTGCAGCGCCTGTCAATGGCCGGACTGATCATCACTTTAGGTATTATTTACGGTGATATTGGCACTTCTCCACTTTATGTAATGAAAGCCATCGTTGGAGAAGGTGCACTCATTGATCGACTTGTAGTCTTGGGCGGGGTGTCATTGGTGTTCTGGACACTTACCCTCCAAACCACGGTTAAATACGTTTTACTTACGCTTCGAGCCGATAATAAAGGCGAGGGGGGCATTTTCTCCTTGTACACCCTCGTACGCCGGCGCGAAAAATGGTTGTTGTACGCCGCGATTCTGGGCGGTGCCGCCATGATTTCGGATGGTATGATTACCCCGCCTATTTCTGTTTGTGCCGCCATTGAAGGCCTAGAACTGAAATATAAAGGAATTCCAACGGTAGAGATTGCCTTAGCCATCATTTCCCTCCTGTTTTTTGTGCAACGCTTTGGGACGGCAGCCGTCGGTCGCGGATTCGGACCGATCATGCTGGTTTGGTTTACTACCTTGGGCGCTTTGGGTATTTTGCTCATCAGCACCAACTGGCAGGTACTTGAAGCCTTGAGCCCACATTACGGCTTGCAATTACTGATGCACAACCCCAAAGGCGTCTTGATTTTGGGGGCGGTGTTTTTGTGTACCACGGGTGCCGAGGCTTTGTATGCAGACCTTGGGCATTGCGGCCGTCAAAACATACAGATTAGTTGGATTTATGTAAAGATATGCCTGGTACTCAATTATTTGGGGCAGGCAGCCTGGTTGTTGCAACACGTGGGAACCCACCTGGATGAAAATCCGTTTTATGGTATGATGCCCACCTGGTTTTTGTGGCCCGGGATTATTATTGCCACTTTGGCAGCCATTATTGCCAGTCAGGCCCTTATTTCCGGGTCATTTACCCTGGTTTCCGAGGCGATTCGCCTGGGACTTTTGCCTAAAATGACGGTGAAATTCCCAACATTCCTGAAAGGACAAATTTACATTCCGGCAGTCAACACTTTTTTGTGGTTGGGTTGTGTGAGTGTGGTATTGTATTTTCACGAAAGTTCAAAAATGGAGGCCGCTTATGGTTTGGCCATTGTGCTTGCGATGTTGTGTACCACCATTTTGCTGGCCAATTGGTTGGTCATTCGCCGCACCAATGAGATTCTGGTGTGGTTTATGCTCATTTTTTATCTTTCCCTGGAGTTGCTGTTCTTTTATGCCAACGCCTCCAAATTTGCCGAAGGTGGTTACGTTACGGTGATCATGACGGCGCTTTTATTCGGTTTGATGTTGCTTTGGGTAAAAGCAAAACGCATCCGTCAAAGCTATTCGGATGAAATTCGGATCAGAGACTTTTTGGACCAACTGATTACCCTCAGCAATGACGAGTCGATCCCAAAATTCGCTACCAACCTGGTATTCCTCACCACCGCCAAACACCCGAAAAAGGTGGAGGCAAAAGTGTTGTATTCCATCCTGCAAACGCAACCAAAACGCGCCGATGTGTATTGGTTTGTGCACATTCAAACTACGGACGAGCCTTATACCATGCAATATGAGGTAAATACCATTGCACCTGACGATGTGTACAAGGTGATCTTCCGCCTAGGCTTCCGCGTGCAACAGCGCATGAACGTATTCATGAACAAGGTGGTAGAAGAACTGGTGGAAAATGGCGAATTAACCGTTTATTCCCGATACCACACTGCTTCCAATAAATACCCAACAGGAGACTTCCGTTTTGTCTTGATTGAAGAGTTCTTATCGAACGAAAACGAAATGCCTTGGCGCGAACAAATCATTATTTCGGCTTACCTGACCATGAAAGGCTGGGTGTCTTCGCCTAAAAACTGGTTCGGGCTCGATTCGGACTCTGTTGAAGAGGAAAAAGTGCCGTTGTTGCTTCAGCCTGTGAAGGAAGTGAAGTTGCAACGCATCAACCGAAAAGCGGGCAGTTAATGCGCCACTAGGTGTGAAAGGTGAAAAAGTAGTTTGCGCCAAAATTCCAGATCATCACGATGCCGGTGGCCGCTAATTTGGCTGGATAAAACTTGACGCCCCGTTGCTCATTCAGCACATAGATAATAGCGTTATTCAGCCCTAAGCCTAAGAGGGCTACCAACAGAAATTTTCCAAACTGCAGGGCAATGCTCGGATCGGTACTGTGAAACGTCCAAAGCCGGTTGAGGATGTAATTGCTGACCACTGCTGCCATAAATCCGCAGCTATTGGCCACATATTGGTTGATTTTTAGTTTTTCCTTGCCTATCCAGGTAATACCAAAATCTACCCCCACACCGGAAAGGCCCACTACCCCAAATTTGATAAATTTTATAAAAAGTTCTTGCATACGATCGGGTTCGGCGTTTTGGGAACGTTGAAAAAGTCGTTTTGCGCTTGTTTACTGTGCTTGCCTTTGGTCGAGCCGCCACACCAGGCGCACGGTAATCCAGATCCAAAGGGCAATACAAGGAGCGGCTTTCAAGACATAAGGTTGCACCCACTGCTCCCGCCACATGCGGGGAAACAAATCGGTGGGCGTAAGGGACGCAAAGATAAAAACCAGCGCCAATAATCCTGTATCCCATTTCCCAGGTTTAGCAAGGCTGCAATACCATAAGGCTGCGCCACACAAGGCAATCACAAACGTGGGCGACTCGGCCTTGTGGTTAAAAATGACCACCCAGATCAATAAACTTGCCCACAAAGCCAGTCGATTGGGCCAAACCGGATTTTTACCCGTTTGATACACAGTAAGCAGCAACGATAAAATGCCAAAAATACTGATCAGCAGTTTGGGCGGCATCAACCCGAACCAGGTTTGTAACCAACCTTGTACGGAAAGCCCAATCGAGGCTGCATGGTCTTCATTCAGCAGCACGCCCCACCATTGATACAGTTGAATTAAATAAGTCGGACGGACAACGACCAACGGAATGCAGGTGAAAAAAAGGCACCAAACCAGCAGCCAAAGGCTAAATTTGAGCCGATTGGGGTATATCCACGCTAAAGGTGCCGCAAAAATGCCGAACACTTTTAAAAATGTTGCCGCCGCCACTACACCGGCCGCTTGAATTTGTCGCTGACTTTCTAATGCCGCAAAACTGAGCAAAATCAATCCCAGGGTGAGTCCGTTGCTCTGGCTGTTTTGGAGCGAAACCAACATTTCGGGAAACATAAACCAGGCACAGAAAATTTGCTGCGTTTTACTCAAACCCTTTAATTGCATCAAGGCATACAAGGGCAGCAGCGCATTCAGTAAATTCCACAAGGGAAGTCCCAGAAAATCGGGCAATGCATGAAATGGGGCCATCCCGAGTGCAAAAGCAGGGCTATATTTGTATAAATCCCATTGCTCGCCTTGAAAGGATGCGTAAATATTTTGCCCCTGGAGCAGGTGTCGAAAGGCGTTTTTAAAGATCAGGTAGTTTTCGTAATCGGTCGGATAAGGAACAAGCTTTTGATGGGTAAGCCAGAGCCGCTGAACGGACACCAGTATCGCTGCCAACGCATAAATCCCCCAAAGGACGCCTTCCTGTTGCCAAATCCGTTTCACCCTTAGTTGCGGTCGCTTGTTTTTTTATTGCGCTGCACTTCCAACACATCCGGAAGGGCTTTGAGTGTTTCAATAAGTTGTTCTGCACTTATTTGCTTGGGATCGTATGCCAAAAGCCAGATATTTTCGGCCGAAACACGCCGTATTAAGCGCAGTTTTACATTTTGGATACCCGCGACCCAGTTGCCGGCATTGACCTCCGTTTTTAATTTTACAATCAATTCGGGTGCGTCGGCAGGCAGGGCATTGGGGTCTATCCCTTGTTTTACCGACAGTCCATGTGCTTCCGCCAGGTTTTTAACCAAGGCCTCCAGCTCGAGCAGCGGTTTGGGGCGATCAATACTACCCATTACGCTGTGCTGCTTTTCGCCTTCCATCACGGTAAAGCTGGCGTAGGGTGCATCTGCCACCTGACTTTCAATGCGTTCCGGATATTGCCAGAGGTTTACGGCGGCCACCTGCTTTTTTAACTGGTTCAGTTCGGCAGGCGTTACGTTTTTTTCTGCCATGCCCATCAGCGCTACATTGCCTTTGCCTTCGTACGAAAAAACACCGTTATTATAAAAAGTGAGGATGTAAGACGGGCAAAAACCTCGGCAACCATACTGCTGAAATGCAAGAAATGGTGTTTTATCATTTTTATCGGGCATTGCTTTCTGGCTTTTACAGGCCAAAATACTGAAAAGGCTTAGTATCCCAAAGCAAAAAATAGTTCGGATCATGGTGCTTGCGTTCTTTTGATCAAAAGTAGGAATTTATCCCCAAACAAATCAGGCAATTGCCTGCTGGAGGTCGGCGATTAAGTCCAGCGGATTTTCAATCCCAACCGACAATCGAATCAAGCCATCGGTAATGCCGTTTTGTGCGCGTACCTCCGGGGCTACGTGCAGGTGCGAAGAAGACGCCGGATGTAAAATGATGGTATCTACATCGCCCAAAGTAGGGGCTAATGCGCACATGGTTACTTTGTTCATGCATTTCAGGCCCGCTTCCAAGCCGCCTTTTAATTCAAAACTCAACATGCCGCCGAAGCCGCCTTTCATTTGTTGTAAAGCCAACGCATGATCCGGGTGTGTGGGCAATCCCGGGTAATTGACGCGCGCTACTGCGGGGTGTTTTACTAGGAATTCGGCTAAAGCCTGGGCATTGCTGCAATGCCGTTCCATCCGTAAAGACAACGTTTTCAAGCCATTGCTGGTCAACCAGGCTTCAAAAGGAGAGCAATTCGTACCGGCCAGTTTCATCGCATTCCACACTTGTTTTTGCATACGCTCCGGATCGCCGCCTACGACCACGCCTGCGATGCTGTTGCCATGCCCATTGAGGTATTTGGTGGTTGAGTGTATGACGAAATCGACGCCCAATGCCAAGGGTTGTTGCAATAAAGGGGTGGCAAACGTATTGTCAATCGCACACAGGGCATGGTAGCGATGGGCCAGTTCAGCCAGGGCGCGAATATCTACACAGGCCAGGGTAGGGTTGGCCGGCGTTTCGCAATATAACATTTGAATGCCGGGATGGGCCTTCAGCAGAGATTCTACCTGATTCAGATCGGTCAGATCGGTCAGGATCGTCTCAACCCCAAATTGCTTGAATAGTTTGACCAACAATTCGGTAGTGCCGCCGTACAAATTGCCTTGGGAAAGCACCGTGTCGCCCGCTTTCAAGACGCCAAACAGCAAGGTTGAAATAGCAGACATCCCACTCGATGTCATCACACCCCTGGCTGGGATGTTTAATCCGTAAGCCTCCAGGTCTGCAATTTTTTGCCCCACCGAATCTACGGTTGGGTTGGAATAGCGGCTGTAGGCATGTCCGGAGGTAATATTTTTAAAAATATCAATACCCGCTTCGATGTTGTCAAAGGAAAACGAAGAAGTGGCGTAAATGGGCAGGATATGCGGATCAGTAGTCCGGCCTTCCGAACCTTCTTTTACTACAAAAGAATCGATATTCATGCGGTGGGTGGCTGAAAATGAAGGAATTATGGCTGCTTTCGCTTGGGTACGGGGTCGTCCATATCGCGGGTGCTCCAAGGGTGGCAGCGCAAAATGCGTTGGATGCCCATATAAGTACCCTTGATGGGGCCCCATTCTTCAATGGCCTCAATGGCATAGTGGGAGCAGGTGGGATTGTACCTGCATTTGTTGTTGCCCAACAGCGGCGATAAGGTCCATTGATAAATCCGAATCGGGAAAATGAAGACTTTTTTAATTATTTTGCCAATCATGGTTCAACATTCAGGCAGTGAATTTATACCCGACCCCGCGGATGGAGTGGAAGAAAATCGGCTCCTTGGCGTCTTCTTCAAAATATTTGCGAAACGCCAGGATAAAATTATCAATGGTGCGGGTACTCGGAAACACATCATACCCCCAAACGGCTTGTAAAATTTGATTTCGACTGACGACCTCATTTTTGCGTTCTACTAGCAATTTGAGTAACATCGCTTCTTTTTTAGTGAGCGTGATGTTATCTCCACGCCAGGTCGTCGCTTCAAAAGTATGAAAGTTTACCTTGTTTTTGCCAAATTCGTACAATTCCAGGGCTTCTCCCTTTACGCGTTGACTGCGGCGCAACAAAATACCGATGCGCAACAACAATTCTTCCAGGTTAAATGGCTTGGTAATGTAATCGTCGGCGCCCTTTTTCAGGCCTGTGATGCGTTCCTGGGCCATGTCTTTGGCGGTCAGGATCACAATAGGTACTTCTGTGTTGGTGAGGCGCACTTGTTCCGTTATGGTAAACCCATCCACATCGGGCAGCATCACGTCGAGCAATAACAAATCAAAATGTTGACCACCAATGTATTCTAGTGCTTTTTTCCCGTTTCCGGTGCTTACTACCTCGTAACCTTCCAGTTCGAGGTTGAGCCGGATGGCATCCCGGATATTATCTTCATCTTCTACAAGCAGAATCCGCATGTTCGTTTTGGGCTAATTGTTTAAAAGGAAACGCGGCGACCGGGTTTTTGTTTAGTCGCCGCGTTTTCCACGGTATTACATTCCTAAATCAAGGTTGTGTTTTTCATGCCAGGGTAGCCCATCGAGGTTCAAACGCTCCATAAATGGATCCGGATTGAGTTGCTCTACGTTAAACACGCCTTTACCCGACCAGTTGCCCGTAAGGATCATGCGTGCGCCAATCATGGCAGGAACGCCGGTGGTGTAACTTACTGCCTGGGTGCCGGTTTCGCGGTAAGCATCTACGTGCGAGCAGTTGTTCCACACATAATAAGTGGCCTCTTTGCCGTCTTTGATGCCTTTGATGCGGTTGCCAATGCTGGTGAAGCCAGTGTAATTTTCACCGAGTTCTTCTGGTTTTGGCAATACGGCTTTTAAAAACTCCAACGGCACAATGTCCAAGCCTTTAAAGCGTACGGGTTCGATACCCGCCATGCCGATATTTTGAATCACGCGCAGGTGCGTCAGGTATTGTTCGCTGAACGTCATCCAGAAACGCGCGCGTTTGAGGGTCGGGAAATGTTTTACCAAGCTTTCCAGTTCTTCATGGAAAATGAGGTACGAGCGTTTTGGGCCAATTTCCGGGTAGTCGATATCTTTCCAGATTTCGTGTGGCTCGGTTTCGATCCACTGGCCATTTTCCCAGTATTTGCCGCGTTGTGTTACCTCCCGGATGTTGATTTCGGGGTTGAAATTGGTCGCAAACGCTTTGCCGTGGCTGCCAGCATTGGCATCTACGATATCGAGTTCGTGCAGTTCGTCGAAGTAGTGTTTTTTTGCATAGGCCGTGTACACGCTGGTTACGCCCGGATCGAAGCCACAACCCAACAGGGCCATGATGCCTTTCTTTTCGTAGCGTTCCTGATACGCCCATTGCCAGGAGTATTCAAATTTTGCCACATCTTTGGGCTCGTAATTGGCGGTATCCATGTAGTTTACGCCCATTTCCAAACAAGCATCCATAATGGGCAAGTCTTGGTAAGGAAGCGCTACATTGATTACGAGGTCGGGCTGGAACTTTTTGAGGAGTGCGATTGTTTGTTCCACCTGATCGGCATCGAGACGGGCGGTTTTAATTTTGCGGCCACCATACGCCTGGTAAATTGAATCGGCGATGGCGTCGCATTTTTTCTTGGTGCGGGAAGCGAGCATAATATCGCCAAAAACATCGCGATGTTGGGCGCATTTGTAGGCAACAACCCGACCTACACCACCTGCACCGATAATCAGAACTTTGTTAGACATGGGAAAATGGAATTAAACGACACGTTTTTCTTAAAGTGTGTGCAAAAGTAGAGAAACCGCCTATTTTTGGGGGGCTATTTTGGAAATAATTTCGTTCTACACCCATTATTTTTGTCCCAAATTTTTCATGCAACCGAAGTCCTTACCTGTTTTTCAAGAAATTGCCTTCAATCCGAATTTTATTGAAGAGTATGTTCCAATGCAAAGCCTGCATCCGATGGTTTTCGACCGCTTTTGTGCAGATGGTTGGTGCTATTGGGCGGATTTGCTGTTTCGGCGCAACCATTGGGAATGGCGTGGACAACCTTGTCGCGTGGTACTTTTGCGCATTGATTTACAGCATTTTACCTTGAGCAAAAGTCAGCGGAAATGCCTTCGCCGCAATGCCGATTTACAGATGTTGGCGTCGCCTTTGCATATTACGCCCAAGCACGAGGATTTATTTGAAAAACACGCCCATCGGTTTCACCACAATCGTCCCATGTCAATCTACGGCTTTTTTAGTCCGTGGAGCCATTTGATGCCCTGCTCCGGCGCTCAAATTGAAGTATTCCGTGAAAATCAATTAATTAGTGTCAGTTATTTTCACTTAGGCCATGAGAGTATGGCGGGCAATTATTGCGTGTATGATCCGGAAGAAAGTGCACGCAGTTTGGGTACGTTTACCATGCTGCTGGAGTTGCAAATGGCCAAACGTTTGGGTAAACGCTATTATTACCCGGGCTTTGTGTATGATTTGCCCAGTGAATTCGATTATAAATTGAATTTCAACAGCATGGAGTATTTTGATTGGTGGGGAAATTGGTATCCGGTGGAGCGTTTGCCGGTGCGCGATTGGCGTGAAGCCTGGACGATTGATCCGCCGACCTTTTAAACTCGGTAAAAAATGTGCAACTTTGCACCACCTTTTGAGTTAAGAGGAGCATATAAATCCATAAATCTTTTGAATTTTACCGAATTTGATCTTGATCCAGACCTATTAGACGGTTTGGATGCCCTGAATTTTAAAACCGCCACCCCCATTCAGGAACGCGCCATCCCTTTAATTTTAGCAGGGAAAGACCTAATAGGCGTTGCGCAGACGGGTACTGGCAAAACAGCGGCCTTTGTTTTACCGGTTTTGCATAAAATATTGACTTCCAATGAAGCCAATTACACCCAGGCGCTTGTTATTGTACCCACCCGCGAACTGGCCTCTCAGATAGAAAAAGTGATTGAAGCCTATTCCTATTTTACGGGTGTATCTTGTATTGCCATTTATGGCGGTGGAAAAGGTGCGGAGTTTACGCAGGAAAAAGTAGCGCTTACCAGTGGTGCAGATATTATTATTGCTACTCCGGGGCGTTTGATCGCCCACATGAACCTGGGGTATGTTAATTTTTCCCGTTTGCGCTTTTTGATTCTCGATGAAGCCGACCGTATGCTGGATATGGGTTTTCAGCCCGATTTATTGACGATTATTGGAAAAGTAAATCCGCAGCGTCAAAGTTTGATGTTTTCGGCTACCATGCCGCCTTCGGTGTTGAAATTAGCGAAAACCATGCTGCGCAACCCGGAAATGATCACCATTGCACTGTCTAAACCGGCAGAAGGGGTTTCGCAGCATGTATATATGGTGCAGGATCGCTTAAAAATTCCTTTGTTGACCGATATTTTAAAAGATAAAGGCGGACAACGGATTGTGATTTTTGGCTCTACAAAACTGGCCGTGAGTATGGTGTTCAAGCAATTGAACGCGCGCCGTTTTTCGGTGGGCCAAATCAGTTCCGACCTGGAGCAAAGTGAGCGCGAGCAAGTGATGCTCGATTTTCGCAACCGCAAAGTAGATATTCTCGTTGCTACCGATGTATTGAGTCGGGGCATTGACGTAGATGGCATTGACATGGTCATCAATTACGATGTGCCCCGCGACGCGGAAGATTATGTGCATCGGATTGGACGTACGGCCCGGGCCGAACGCAAAGGCGCTGCACTTACGTTGATTTCGCCTGTGGATAGTTTGCGGTTTAAGCGCATTGAAGCCCTGATTGGAAAGCCGGTGGAGCGTTTGCCTTTGCCCGAACATTTGGCGGCAGAAGCGGCGAAAATGAAGGAGGAACCGCGTAAAAGTACCGGACCTGCTGGGCGGAGTGGACGACCGGGTAATACCGGACGATCCAAAACGGGGCCGAAGAAAAAGTAGGGGTGCCCCTTGCGGGCACCCGCGCCAAGCGATAGCGAGTGGGCCACCGCGAGGGTGGGCGACCGCGAGGGCCGCCCAAACGAGCTGGCCCCCACCGAATAATAAAATAGGGCGGCCGCGAGGGCCGCCCCAACTATAATCTAACCGGGCAACCGCCAGGGAGGGCGACCGCGAGGGTCGCCCCGACGGGCCGCCTCAACTTTAATCTAAATGGGCAACCGCCAGGGAGGGCGACCGCGAGGGTCGCCCCGACGGCCGCCCCGACGTAATCCATCATGTCTTATAATCCAAAGCTTCATCACCGGCGCAGCATCCGTTTACGCGGATACGATTACAGCCAACAAGGCGCCTATTTTATTACGCTCTGTCTTCAAAACAGACGACACCTGTTTGGCCGTGTTCACAACAAAACCATGTTATTAAGTGCCATGGGGCAAATTGCACACCAGCATTGGCTGCAATTGACCGAGCGTTGGCCCCATTTGGAATTGGGTGCATTTCAGGTCATGCCGAATCATTTTCATGGGGTGTTGATTATCGTCGGGGCGCCCGTCGGGGTGCCCCTTGCGGGCACCCAAACACCCGACGAGATACCCGACGCGGACCCCGTAGGGGAGCCCCGACCGGGCTCCCAGGAGAGGGCACCCGCGAGGGGGGGCCCAACGGCCGCGAGGGGTGCCCCGACAGCGACCGTCGGCGAAATCATAGGCACCTACAAATCACTGGTAGCCACCGATTGCCTAAAATTATTCAAAAAAGAACACCCTGGTAAACAACTCGGGAAGTTTTGGCAGCGCGATTACTGGGAACACATCATTCGCGATCAACGTGCGTTTGACAACATTTCGAACTACATCGTTCAAAATCCGGCAAAGTGGGATGAAGACCGTTTTTACGAAAAATAGGGGTGTTTGACGACGGTGGGAGGGTCGGTTGTGTACTTCGCGCTGCATGGTTTTGTACAGGGCTTTCGGCCTAAGTCATTATCAAACAGCGTACGCCGTATGGTAAAAATCGTGCCTTGAAGGCGACGTTTAGTATATTAATCCTTCCCATCGTCTTGTGTCAGGCGCCCAACAATTTTTTCCAGGCGCTCCACCCGTTCTTCCAGGTCTTCCAGGCGGCCTTTGCCTTTATAAACACTGGTTTCGTTCACTTCCCGAATGTTTTCGGGAGGAACGATATGCGTATACATTTCCCCTTCTCCGGTGAGCAGCCAGTGTAGGTTGATATTTTTATAGGTATCGATGATGCGGTTTAATACCTCCAGTGATATTTTCCCGTCACCACTGACCATCCTGCTGATATTCGGTTGCGTCATGCCCAGGCTTTGTGCAAACAAAGTTTGATTCAAACCCAGCATTTTGATGAGTTTTTTCAAGCGAATACTTTGATCGATCTGCTGTTGATCCATGGTAGATTAAATTTTTGTGTTGGTTATAATTTTATGCGTAAAAACTTTTTTATTATAACCATGATGTATATTTTTGCATGAAAGTTAGCAAGAATTGATAGAAATGCGAGAAAATTGTGAAAATCAAGCATTTTTATTCCCAAACGAGTACCAATTAAACGCATATGGGCGCAGAACAACCCAATTTAAAAGAAACGCAGGGGCCGCTTCAACGGCGCGA
>Ga0247832_1001138_pt1 | contig 49174 bp, 50 predicted proteins | sample LaCruzMarch2015__10_FD_192407 | JGI IMG/M metagenome (GOLD analysis project Ga0247832, IMG submission 192407) | Freshwater microbial communities from meromictic Lake La Cruz, Castile-La Mancha, Spain - LaCruzMarch2015_4m | ecosystem: Environmental > Aquatic > Freshwater > Lake | place: Spain... | reverse complement strand
CTGCGTGACATGGAGATCATCCTCCGCTACGTCACCTATGCCGTCTTCACCGGCGACGCTTCCGTCCTGGAAGACCGCTGCCTCAACGGCCTCCGCGAAACCTATCTCGCCCTCGGCGTCCCCGGCGCTTCGGTGGCTGAAGGTGTCCGCAAGATGAAGGACGCCGCCCTCGGCCTCGTCAACGACCGCAACGGCATCACCCCCGGTGACTGCTCCGCACTGGTCTCCGAGATCGGCACCTACTTCGATCGCGCTGCCGCCGCTGTCGGCTGATCAGCGCCGCTGATCCCAACGGCTGATCCGCACCGCTGATCCGCCTTCCGTTTCGATCCCCTTCTTCTTCTCCACCCACCATGTCGAAGACTCCCCTCACCGAGGCCGTTGCTGCCGCCGACTCCCAGGGTCGCTTCCTCAGCAACACCGAACTCAACGCCGCCTTCGGCCGCTTCGAGCGCGCCAAGAACGCCCTGGAAGCCGCCAAGGCACTCACCGCCAACGCTGACGCCCTCGTCAACGGTGCCGCCCAGGCCGTCTACAACAAGTACCCCTACACCACCCAGCAGCAAGGCCCCAACTACGCCTCCACACCGGAAGGCAAGGCCAAGTGCTCGCGTGACATCGGTTACTACCTCCGTCACATCACCTACTCCCTGGTGGCTGGTGGCACCGGCCCCCTTGATGAGTACCTGATCGCCGGTCTGGATGAAATCAACCGTGCCTTCGAGCTCTCCCCCTCCTGGTATGTGGAAGCCCTGAGCTACATCAAGGCCAACCACGGCATCTCCGGCGACCCCGGTGTGATCGCCAACAACTACATCGACTACGCCATCAACGCACTCGTCTGAATCGCTCACGATTCAACGTGCTGCCTGGCAGCCACGGGCCCCATCAGGGGCCCGTTTTTATGCTGTTTCGCTGCTGTGCTGCCGCGCTCAGCCGATGGTGAGCAGGCTGGCGTGGAGGTCCCGACGGCTGTCAGGGGAGAGCAACACTTCGGCCTGGCCCAGCCACTGCCCCCAACGCTCCGCCTTCTGCAACTCGATCGCTTCGTGCAGGGCTGGAGCCGCCTTGGCGAGGTCGCGGTCGAGATGGTCGCTGAGCGCTTCGCAGAGCACCTGCAGATCGTGGAGGTCGCCCAGGCAGTCCTGGGCCCTGCGCAACTCCGCCAGCCAGCCAGCCAGCGCTTCAGGCGCAAAGGGTTCAAGGTATTCCAGGGCGTAGCGGGTGGCCTTGATGGTCTTGCGCAGGTCATGCAGGGCCTTGTCCTGGGGATTCCTGACAAACCAGCCCGCTTGCAGAAACAGGCCGCTGCTGGCCTGGGCCTGCCACTCAAGCAGCCATCCGCGCAGGGGCTGCTCGCCGATCGCGGTGAAGCGGGGCGATTGCTGCCACTTGTGCAGGCGCGCCAGCAGCTTGAGGTAGGGGCCCTCGCGAAGCGTGGCGGCCAGGCCCTCAAAGGCCATCTGCCGGTCCCGCTCGAGTTGTTTGAGCACCGGCTTGAGCGCCTTCTGCTCCGGGCCCGGCAGCATCGGCAACCAGGTGGAGGTGAGCCGTGCCCGCATCACATCGAGATCGCGGGTCAAGCCGGTGCGGCCGGCCACTTTGGCGATGCGGCGGTCGCTGACGGCATCCGGGATCACCAGCGCGGCGCCGAACTGGGACAGAGCCGTGCGCAGCCGCCGCAGGCTCACCCGGAGTTGGTGCAGCCCCTCGGGATCCCGGTCGGCCAGGACTTCGGCCTGAAGTTTACCCAGCCGCCGGGTCTGGCGTTGGATCAGCTCGCGGGCATAGTCACCGCTGCTGAGAAGGGGGGGGCTGAGATCAAGCATGGCATTGATTCTGCGCCGCCGAGCTCCCTTCAGTTCGCCCTGCAGAGATCAACTGGAGACCTGGCCCGTAATCAGCGGAACTGGGGCTTCCTGGTTTGATCGAAGCTACGCCGCAGGGCTTCGCCGATGCTGAGGCCGACGGGCAGATCACCGCCGAAGGAGGTGCCCAGCACATGGCGGTAGAGCTTGGACTCCACCAGCAGGTAGGTGGAATCCGGCAGGGGGATGAAGCGGGCAGCTTTCACAAAGCGCGGCCCCTGCTGGACGTAGAAGGTGAGGAACCGGCGCACATTCGCCTGCTTGAGCATCATCTCGTTGTTGACATAGAGGAAGAGTGGCCGGGACAGGGGGTTGTAAGTCTCGTTCTGCACCGTCTTGATGGAGGGGGCTACAGTCCCTTTGGCTCCCTTGATCGCAAGGGACTTCAGCTTGCTGGTGTTGGCGGCATACCAGCCAAAGCCCAGGTAACCGAGTGCCTGTGGGTTGCCTGCAATGCAACTGACCACGACGTTGTCATCTTCGCTGCTGGTGAAGTCAGTGCGGGAATTGTCGGACGCCCCATTGATAGCCTTGTTGAAGTAGTCGAAGGTGCCGGAGTCCTCGCCCGGACCACACAGCTTGATCGGGCTGGCCGGCCAGGCGCTGTTTACCTGATTCCAGCGGTTGATCTTGTTCTGGGCCTTGCGGTTCCAGAGGGTGGAGAGCTCCTGGGTGCTGATCGACTTGGCCCAGCTGTTGCGGGGGTTGACGGCAACGGTGAGGGCGTCGAAGGCGATCGGCAGCTCGATGAAATTGATACCTTTGGCTGCGCAGGCCTTGAGTTCCTTGCTGCTGATCGGCCGGGAGGCATTGCTGATCGGCACCTTGCCGGCACAGAAATCGCGAAAGCCGGCAGTGGTGCCTGTTTCCTTGAGGTCAAAGCGCACGGCCTTGCCCGGGCCAGTTTGCCGGAAAGCGCGGATCGCTTCGCCGGTGATCGGGAAGACGGTGCTCGATCCGCTGATCGTGATCGGGGCCGGCGCGGTCTGGGCGCTCGCCACCATTGCAGAACCGATACCGAACAGCAGGGTGGCTGAAAGGCCCAGGGCCCCCCGCTGTTTCAAGCAGCTGCGGATGGATCGATTGCGTTGAACCATGCCACAGTCGCGTTGCCCCGCCACTCTGCGCTGCAAGGCCGCTGGCTTTGGTTAAGTGGTGGTTAGGACTTCGTAGTGATTCATTCCCCAGGTTTCTTGTCCCGATTCGCTGCACCATGACGTCGGATCCAGTCCCCATCCACCCCCAGGACCGCGCTGATCAGCTGCCACCTGATCGTCTGGCTGAGCTGGTGCGGGAGCGCCGCCGCTGGTTCTGGAGTGAAGGGTATGGCCTGTTTCAGCTCCTGGAGCGCATGGCGGACGAAGCCCCTTGGCTCGCAGAAGCCCTCGGCTATGCCGATGCCGCTGCCCTCTTGAAGGACGGCTACGGACTTGACCTGGTGATGGGCGACCGAGCCGAACGCTGGATCCCGCTGCTGTTGAAGTCCGGGCCCGCCGAACCGGTTCGCCTGCAGTGTGCCTGCTGCGGAGCACCGTTCACGGCCCGTCGCCAGGACGCGCGCTATTGCTCCAGCACCTGTCGCTCGCGGATCAGCCGCTCACGCCGCCGCCAGAGGGCTGAGCCGTAAAGTCCGGCCGATTGATCGGGATCAGTGATGGGGCCTGGGTGAAGGTGAGGATCATCCGCAAGGGTTTCCGGTCATTGGGTGTTGATGCAGGCGAAGAAGGTCTGGTCTGCCGACTTTTTCTTCACTCGGCATTGATTGGCTGCGTTCTGATCCTGACGCTCACCTCAGCCAATGCCCTGTTCATCTCGACGATCGGACCCCAGGGCCTTCCCTATGTCTACCTGTCCGTAGCGGTTGCGGCGCCAGCCAGCAGCTTTGTGTTCATGGAGCTGGCCCGCCGAGTCCCTGAGCGTCGCGCAGCGTGGCTCACGCTTGTTGTCATCACGCTGGTTTATCTCGGTCTTCGGGTTCTGATCGGCGCTGGTAATCCCGTGCTAGCTGCCTTTGGTCTGATCATCTGGTACCGGGTGGCGGAGGTGCTCCTGAACCTGGAGTTCTGGGGACTGGTTGCTTCGCTTCTGGATGTTCGGCAGGCCAAGCGCCTCTACGGGGTGATCGGTTCGGGAGAGGTGCTCGCCATGATGCTGGGGGGCCTGGCCTTGCCTTTGCTGGTCGCACGCGTCGGCAGCGACGGCCTGGTGGTGCTTGCTGCGGCCGCCACGGCGGCCTGCCTGCCCGTGTTGTTCTGGATTCTTCCGGACCATCTCAGGCCCTTGGGGAAGGCCGAGCCGCTGACAGGGGAGCGCCGAGCCACGGGTGCGCCGCGGCGCCACACCCCTTTCATTCGCCTGATCCTTGGCCTGTTTCTCGCCTCGGTGCTGATGCGCTTCCTGGTGGACAAGAACTTCCTGGCCGTGGCGGTGGAACGCTTCAGCACGGCCGATGGGCTGGCAGCCTTCCTGGGGGTGTTCTACGCGGCTGCAGCCGCCATCACCCTCCTCCTGCGCAGTCTGGTGACCAGACCAGTGCTGGAGCAATTCGGACTGGGGACTGGTCTGATGATCCTGCCGCTGAGCCTGGGCTTCGCAGCTCTGGCGACCGTTGCCCTGGCGGGCACGAACGCTTCGCTGCTGATCCTGTTCTGGCCTCTGGCTGCGGGGAAGTTCTTCGATCACGCCTTCCGGCATTCCATCGATCGCTCCTCTGTGCTGCTGCTGTTCCAGCCTTTGCCGAGCCAGGAACGCATCCGTGCCCAGACCCTGGCGGAGGGGGTGGTCAGCCCCGTGGCGGCGGGATCTGCGGGACTGCTGATCCTGGCCCTCGACAGGTTCTGGAGTTCGAGCCCGCCCACGCTTGCCTGGTGGATGCTTGCTGTGGTGGCGGTTTGGATCTTCATCGCCCTCGCCCTGCGGCGGGCGTTCCCGCGCACCCTGGCCTTGGCACTGCGGCGGCCCCAATGGATCGGCGGGTCTGTGTCCGCCGCCGACCGCGCCTCCCGCGACGTGCTTCGACGGGTGGCCATGGACCCCAGTTCCGCCTCCCAGGCGGTCTATGCCCTGGAGTTGCTGCAGGACTCCGATCCGACCTTCATCCCGACCCAGCTGCCCACGTTGATGAGCAATCCGAACATCGATGTACGGCTTCATGTTCTGGGGGTGGTGGAGCGCAAGGGAAATCCCCCGCCGTTGCCCTGGTTTCGCGCGGTTGCCGATTCCGAGCCCAACCCCGAGCTGAAGGGGGCGGCGATCCGGGTTCTGGCGGCCCACGATGGCGACCGGGAGCTTCTGCGGCTACCGATGCATCTCAACAGTGGGCACGATCCGGTACGGGTCGGGGCGCTGGTCGGCCTGTTCCGCCATGGCCCTGCCGAAGCCATCGATGCGGCCCATCAGGCCCTGACCCGGTTGAGACAATCCCCGGAGCCAGCCCAGCGTCGACTGGCGGCGAAGGTCCTGGCCCAGAGCGGTCAGCGTCGACTGACCAGGGATCTCGAGGCGCTGCTCGACGATCAGGATATCGAGGTGCGCAGGGGAGCTCTGCGGGCGGCCGGCCCCTGGGCTCACCCGAGGATCTGGGGGCGGGTGGTGGAACAGCTGCTGGAGCGCGACTCGAGGCAGCCTGCCCTGCTCGCCCTTCTGGGGGCGGGGGATGCGGGGGTGGAAGCCCTGATCGCTCGATTGGATGGGGAGGACCTGCCCCAGGCCGAGGAGCTCTGCATTCTCGCTCTGCTGGCTCGGCGCTGCCATCCCAGCAGCCAGGCAGCCCTGCTGGAGCGGCTTTCCTCAAGCGACCCGGCCAGGCGCCACGCAGTCCTGGTGGGACTGGTGCGCTGCGGTTATGGACCGGCGATGGAGGAGTCAGCCGCTGTGGAGGCTGAACTGCTGCGGGATGTCCGCCTGGGTGGCTGGTTGCTGTGCTCGCTCAGAGATCTTGGCGATCGGGAACACGAGCTGCTAGCCGAGGCGCTGAAAACCGAGCTGCACCGCTGCCGCGAGCGGATCCTGCTGCTGCTGGAGTGTCTCCATGGACGTTCAGCGATCCGGGAAGCCCGCCAGCGCTACTGGGCTGGGTCCACCAGGGAGCGGGCCATGGCACTGGAACTTCTCGCCTCGATTCTCTCCCCATCCCTGCAGGACATGTCGTTTCCATTGCTGGAGGGGCAGTCCATCGCTCTGGCCCTGGCGGGGATGCCCCAGAAGTTCGTCCCCCAACGGCTGACGGCCCCGGAGCGCGTGATGGAAATCCTGGAGGGCCGATCCTATTCTTCCTCTCACCCATGGCTGCGGACTTGTGCGCTGTACAGCGTTGACCCCGCTGGCCGGCTGGGCAGCCAGGATGCACCTCAGCTCAATGCTTTCAAAGCCATGACGGATTCAGCCACGATGGAGAAGATTCTTGCCCTCAAGGGTGTTGAGATCTTCGCGAGCACGCCCAGTGATGTGCTGTTGCAGTTGGCGAATGCGGTGGAGGAGATTCAGCTCACGCCGGGGGAAGAGCTGTTCAGGCAGGGGGATCTTGGGACCTCCATGTTCGTGATCGCGGCAGGGCTTGTCCGTGTCCACATGGGGGAACAAACGATCGTGGAACTGGGTCGGCAGGAGATCGTGGGCGAACTTGCCGCCCTTGACCCGGAACCCAGGTCGGCGTCGGTGTCCGCGATCGAGCCCACCCTTCTCTACCGCATCGATCAGGAATCGCTTTCGGAGCTCATGGAGGATCACCCTCAAATCGTGCAGGGGGTGATTCGGGAACTGGCCAAACGGCTTCGCAACACCACCGCCGCCTATGAAGCGATCTGAGGCTCCTTCATTGGCGTTGAGGAGCTCCATCAGCGCCAGGATTTCAGCGCCCAGAAAAGTTCACCCACCGGAGCCATGGCGCTTGAAGCTGGGGAGCAGCGTGATTTAGCCGCCTTTAAGAACGGGCCCCCGTCAAGGCGTTGAACCGTTTTCCCAGGCTCCGCAGTGCAGCCGGCTCAGGACCGGGTTGCTGTCCAGTCGGTGAACCAGCCCCGGCGCCAGAGGAAGTAGGTCTGCAGCATCGCCACCAGAGCCATGAAGGACAGGGCGAAGTAATAGCCCCAGGGAAGATCGAGTTCCGGCATCACCTTGAAGTTCATGCCATAAATGCCTGCAATGAAGGTGAGCGGAGCGAAGATGCTCTGCACGATCGTGAGGGTTTTCATATTCTGGTTCATGCGGTTGCTGGTGCTGGCCATGTAGGCATCCGACACGGCATCGCACTGATGGCGCAGCAGTTCCGCGTTCTCGAAGATCAATCCCACATGCTGGGCCATGTCCTCGAAGCCGCTGCGGGCATCGGGACCGAGGATTCTCTGGTTCTGGCGCAGCAGGATCAGGATCTGGTGCCGTAGCGGCCAAACCAGGCTGCGGATCTGGCGCAGGCTGGCCCGAGCCTGGTAGGCGCGATTGAGCAGCCTTGGCTTCGGATCCCGCAGGGCACTTTCCTCGAGGCCGTCGAGCAGATCGGCCAGATGCTCAAGCATCGGAAACAGCTCATCGAGCATCTCATCGATCAGAAAGTGAAGGATGTCGTCGAGGTCTTCGCGGCCGGGTGGGGGGTCGAGGCAATCCAGCCACTCGGTGAGCTGGGGGAAGGAGTGCGGCTTGGGCGATTCCTCCACGGTGAGCATCAGGTTGGGCATCAACAGCAGCCCCACCTGTTCACTGATCAGGTGGGCGGGAGAGCTGGCAAAGCTGACGCGGTGCATCACCACCAACACCCCGTCCCGCACTGAATCAACGCGGGTGCGCTGGGGTGTTTCGATCAGTGGGGTGTGGAAGATCTCCGGAACCCCCAATCTGTGCAGCACCGCGCTGATCAGCTTTGGATGACCCAGACCTTTCAACCGCACCCAGAGCGGCTCACCAGAGGCGAGCAGAGGATCGATGGCATCCGGACCACTCAGGGTGTGCTCATGGATCATCCCCAAGGGGCTGAAGCGGAGCACCGAGATGCTGGTGGGGGCACGGCCGCCGTGGACAAACAGCTGTCCCGGCATCTGGCCGGGCCGTGTCTTCAGCCGTCTGGAAACCGGACTGGCCGGTGCGGAGCGGATCATCCGCGCGTTCTAGCGAGGCCAAGGGTGGTTGGCGATGGCGAGGGTGATGGCTGGGGCATCAGCCGCTCAAGCCCCAGCCCAACGGTGAGCAGCGCACCTTGGATCAGCAGGCAGCAACCAACCTGGGACCGGTGGCTCCAGAGCAGACCAGCCATGGCGAGATCAGCGAGGTAAGTGATTTCAGGCGTGGTGAGAGCTTCGTTCTGCCATCCAGGCGACCGTCTCAGGCATGGCAGATCACGCTGTCAGGTCTTCGAGACTGACCGGAAAGCCGAGGCCAGCGACCTCCCGGGCACTGAGCCGCCGGCTCCAGGCCTTCGGAACCGGGTCGTTCCAACGAAAACCGGCCTGTCTGGCCCGGTGCCGCTCCTCGTAGGGAAGCCGGGCCCGGTAGAGCTGGCGAGGCTCCAGGCCTGTGCTGAGCAATCCTTCGAGATCCTCGCAACGCTCCAGTACCTGGGCCAGGTAGATGCAGTCGGTGAGGGCCCGGTGCGCCGCCCAGACAGGCACGCCGTAGGCAAGGGCCAGGTCCCGCACCGAGGGGTTGGCGCGCAGGTTGCGCTCCGCCGGCCAGCGCAGATCCTCCATACTGCACAGCCAGGGCTTCGCGATCGCCGGCAGATGGCCGTGGCCGAACCATTGGCGATCAAAGCCGGCATTGTGAGCCAGCACCAGATCAGCATCGGCCAGCAGGGTCTCGAAATAGGCCAGGGCCTGGGGCCAGGGCTGGCTCAAGCGGGTCACCGCCGCAGCGATCCCGTTGACGGCCTCGGCCTCGTTGGACTGGCAGGGCAGCAGAAAGGAGATCTGACTGAGCACCGCCCGCTGGGGCACGTCAAACAGCAGGGCCCCCACTTCGATGCATTGGTGCCTCAGCGGATCGAGGCCGGTGGTTTCCGTATCGAGAATCAGCAGGCGTTCCGGCGGCTGTGGCTGCGGGTCAGGGATCGCGGCGCTGGCCGCAGGCGCTTTCGCTTTGCCCGCCCTTTCTCCGGCCCCCTGCTCAGCAGCGTCAGTGCTGAGCAGGGGGGATGCCACCAGGCTCAGCAGGCTGGTCTGTTGCCAGCGGGTTGGATCATCGCCCCGCCCTGATTCCAGCTCCATGGCCACCTGCTCCGACACTTCATGATCCCAGCTGTGCAAGGGGGCGGCGCCAGCGTGTGGTTCCTAGGCTGTTTTGCATCCGCCTGGAACTTGCTTGGCCAACGCCATCGCGCTGGGAGACAGGGCCCCGCTGATTGCCCTGACCGACCAGAACGGCGTGGAGCGGCGCAGCGATCAGCTCCAGGGGAAGCCCTTGGTGCTGTTCTTCTACCCCAAGGACGACACGCCTGGTTGCACCGCCGAAGCCTGCGCCTTCCGTGACAACCACGCCGCCCTTGAGGCCCTCGGCGCCGTGGTCTGGGGGGTCAGCGGCGACGACGCCGGCAGCCATGGCCGCTTCGCCGCCCGTCACCAGCTGCCCTATCCCCTGCTGGTCGATCGCGGCAATGCCCTGCGCCAGGCCTTCGGAGTTCCCAACGTCCTGCTGCTCCTGCCGGGCAGGGTCACCTATGTGATCGACGCTGAGGGGGTGGTGCGGCACATCTTCAGCAACCTGCTCGATGGTGCCGCCCACGCCGGCGAGGCCCTCTCGGCACTCAAGCGGCTGCCGGGCTGAGCAGCCATTTTTCACTTACTCTCAGCATCGCCATGAACCGCTGGCAGCAGCAGGGCAGCCTCTGGTGCCTGTCCCCGGGCCGGCCCAACCCAGTGGAGGCTGCCGATCCGATCGGGGTGGTGGAGTTCATCGGCGGCACCGTTCTGGCCGCCTCTCCCCAGCTCAGCTACCGCCGCCTGCTGGAGGCGCTGGCGGCCCGGGGGCTGGCCATCCGCGCCTGGAGCTATGTGCCCGGGTTCAATCACCAGAGCCAGGCCACCGAGGCCTGGCGTCGTTTTCGAGCTGCCCGGGAGGCCTCCTCCGCCCAGGGGGGAGTTCAGCCGGTGTTGCGGCTCGGTCACAGCCTGGGCTGCAAGCTCCACCTGCTCGCCCCCGATGGCGGCCGGGGCTGCAGCGGCCTGGCGGCGATGAGCTTCAACAACTTCTCTGCCGATCGCTCCATTCCTCTGCTCGCCGACCTGGCCCCCCGGCTGGGCCTGCGCACGGAGTTCAGCCCCTCGCCGGAGGAAACCCTGCGGTTGGTGGGGCTGCACTACCGCCAGCCCCGCAACCTGCTGATCCGCTTCGGCACCGATGCGCTCGACCAGAGCCGGCGGCTGATCGGCGTGCTGCAACAACGGCCGGATGACGCCTCGATCCTGCAGGAGCGACCCGGCGACCATCTCACCCCCGCCAGCGCAGGCCTGCGCCAGAACCTGCTGGGGGCCTGGGCCGATGATCCGGCGCGGCAGCGGCAGATCGATCGACTGGCCGATCAGATCACCGACTGGTGGCTGGGCCCGGCCAGCCAGGACTCCCGCAGCTGAGCGAGGAGCTGCTTCACCCCTGGTCACACCCGCAGGGCATCCAGCACCGAGCGGTCTTCCAGGGTGCTGGTGTCGCCGCTCACCTCCTCGCCAGCTGCGAGGGCGCGCAGGATGCGGCGCATGATCTTGCCGCTGCGGGTCTTGGGCAGGGCATCGGTGAAGCGGATCTCATCGGGGCGGGCGATCGGGCCGATCTCGGCACCCACATGCCGCTTCAAAGTGGCGACCAGGGCATCGTCGCCGCTGGTGCCCGCATCCAGGGTGACGAAGGCCACGATCCCTTCCCCCTTGAGGTCGTCGGGCCGGCCCACCACGGCAGCTTCGGCCACGGCTGGGTGGCTCACCAGGGCGGATTCGATCTCCATGCTGCCGAGCCGATGGCCTGACACGTTGATCACGTCATCGACGCGACCCATCACCCAGAAGTAGCCATCGGCATCGCGGCGGGCGCCGTCGCCGGCGAAGTAGAGCCAACTGCCGTCGGCGGGGCGGATCTCCTCCCAGTAGCTCTTGCGAAAACGGTCTGGATCGCCGTGCACGTCGCGCATCATGCCGGGCCAGGGTCGCCGGATGGCGAGGTAGCCCCCCTGGTCGGCGGGCTGGGAGTCGCCGTCATGGTCCACCACGTCGGCGGCGATGCCGGGCAGCGGCAAGGTGGCGGAGCCGGGCTTGGTGGGGGTGGCGCCCGGCAGGGGGCTGATCATCACGCCGCCGGTCTCCGTCTGCCACCAGGTGTCCACCACCGGGCAGCGGCCAGCGCCGATCACCTCCCGGTACCACATCCAGGCTTCCGGGTTGATCGGCTCACCGACCGTGCCGAGGATGCGCAGCGAGCCCATGTCGTGCTGGTCGGGCACCTCGCGGCCGTTCTTCATGAAGGCCCGGATCGCCGTGGGGGCGGTGTAGAAGATCGTGACCCGGTGCTTCTCGATCACTTCCCAGAAGGCACCGGGTTTGCCGGGCCGCGGCGCGCCCTCGTACATCACCGTGGTGGCACCGGCTGAAAGCGGTCCGTACACGATGTAGCTGTGGCCGGTGATCCAGCCCACGTCGGCGGTGCACCAGTGGATGTCGTCCTCGCGGATGTCGAAGATCCACTGGAAGGTGAGCTGGGCCCAAAGGTTGTAACCGGCGGTGGTGTGCACCACCCCCTTGGGCTTGCCGGTGGAGCCGGACGTGTAGAGCACGAAGAGGCGATCTTCACTGGCCATCGGCTCGGCCGTGTGCACGGCGCTGGCGGGTTCCACCCGCTCGTGCCACCAGTGGTCGCGCCCCGCCGTCATGGCGGTGGGTTCGCCGGTGCGCCGCACTACAAGTACGTGCTCCACACTGGGGCAGCCAGCGGCGAGGGCCTGGTCCACCGCCGGCTTGAGCGCCACCGGCTTGTCCTTGCGGAAGCCCCCGTCGGCGGTGATCACCGCCTTGACCTGGCCGTCGATCAGCCGGTCACGCAGGGCCTCGGCCGAGAAGCCGCCGAACACCACCGAGTGGGGCGCGCCGAGGCGGGCGCAGGCCAGCATGGCGATCGCCGCTTCCGGCACCATCGGCATGTAGAGGGCCACCAGGTCGCCCTTGCCGATGCCCAGGGCGAGCAGGGCGTTGGCGGCCTTGCAGACCTCGGCGTGCAGCTCGGTGTAGGAGAAGCGGCGTTCGTCGCCGGGTTCCCCCTCCCAGATCAGGGCCGTCTTGTGGGCGCGGGGGCCCTGCAGATGGCGATCGAGGCAGTTGTAGGCCAGGTTGGTGGTGCCGCCCTCGAACCAGCGGGCAAATGGGGCATCGCTCCAATCGAGCACGGTGTGGAAGGGCTCGAACCAATGGAGGGTCTGGCGGGCCTGCTCGCCCCAGAAGGCATCGGGGTCGGCTTCGGCTTCGGCCACCATGGCCCGATAGGCCTCCAGGCTGCCAATGCGGGCGGTGGCGGCGAGGGCGGCAGGGGGGTCGAACACCCGGCCTTCCTGCAGCACCGATTCAATGGTGGCCTCGGTCATCGCGGTGGCGGGGAGGTTGGTCCATTCTGGACTGAGAGGATGCCGGGATGAGCGGCTCGTTTACTTTGTGCCGGAAGCTTCAGGAGGCAGGAATCCGCTAGGAATGAGACTCCGCCTGGGCTGAGGCTTGTCAAGGAGCTGCCTGATCGCCGCGCTTGTCTTTGCGGCTGGCACTGTGACGAACCAAGGCACTCCCGACGCTCCGCGTCCGATGCTTCCCACCGGGGCTCCCCTGGAACACGCTCGCGGGACTCTGTTCACCACCCACCGGGACCGGCATGTTGCGGGATGTTCCTGGAGTTTCTGGTACCTCCAGCACAGCAAGAAGGTTTGGTTCAGGCTCGCCGAACCCAGCGTCTCCGGTCTACGCCCTGTGTTCACCTACGAGGGGCGGCCGATCTTGCACTGGAGTGAGGTCGCTGCCACCCGGGGCCGCAGCCACTACTCCGGCCGCTCTCCTGTGGTGTGGGGAGATTTCCCCGGTATGGGCCGGGGCCAGGGACCACGCGGTACCCAGGTGTATCTGGAACTGTGGACCCGCTGGACCTGGCTGCATCCGCAGGCCTGCGGCCATCCCGAGCGCTTCGGTATCGATTTATTCCGCTCCGGTCAGACCTCATCAGGACCGGGCTGATCTCCACTCCCGGGTGGCTCAAGTGAGCGCCCGCTTCAGCATCAGCTCATTGCCGCCCCCAGGGAGGGGGTCGTAGCGGATCACCCAGCCGAAATCCCGGCGGAGCCTGCTCAGCATGATCAGTCCCCAATGGGCTTCACGATCGGGCAGGATCGGCAGGCCATCCTCAACCGAAGCCTCAACCGAAGGAGCCTCTCCGCCGGTCAACGCTGCGCAGATGTCGAAGGGAGCGCCGCGATCCCGGATCTGGAGCTTCAAGTGCGTCGGCGTGATCTCCACTGCAACCTCCACCGGCGGTGGGCAGCGAACAGGAGTTACTGTTTCGTGTCACCGATACGGGGATCGGCATTCCCGCCGATGTTCTGCCTTTCATTTTTGAGGAATTCATCCGGCACTCCAATCCAGCTCAGACCTCACAGAGTGCCGGTCTCGGCCTTGCCATCTGCTTCCGGCTCTGCAAGCTGATGGGAGGGAATATCTCTGTTGAATCGATCCTTGGGGAAGGGAGCTGCTTTGCGGTGAAGTTACCTTTCGGGTTGACGATTCAGCCTCAGCGCGAGGATGCCAAGGCGCAATCCACAGGCGAATTCGGTGACTTGATCGGGATTCTCGTTGCCGATGATAGCCGCGTCAATCAACGGGTGCTGGAATTGATGCTGGCCAAGTTGAACCTGAAAGCGGAGTTGGTAGGCGACGGTCAGGCGGCCATCGATCGCATCGAGGCTGGCGATATTGATCTGGTCTTCATGGACATCGAAATGCCCAAGCTCGACGGAATGGCGGCGACACGTCGCTTGCGCTCCCATGGCTATTCTGAACTTTATGTCATTGCCCTCACAGCCTATTCGTTCAATTCCCATCGCCAGGACTGTCAAGCCGCCGGAATGAATGACTTTCTGTCCAAACCCCTTCGCCACGATGACCTCTGCGCTGCCTTGAGTCGTTTCCGAGAATGGCGTAGACACAGGGCTGCCGGAGAATTGACATGAGGCTTGGCATGCTTAATCCTGCGCACGCCACTGAGGAGGCCTCCATGCCGAAAGGCAAGCTGGTCCGAGAGGCGTGTTGCATGGCGTTGGCAGTCTTTGCAATCGCCAGTACGGCGCTGATCGTCACCTATCGGACGGCCAATCAGTCGCTCCATAGAAACATTCAGGATCGGTTGCGGGATCTTGCCGTGATCACGGCATCGGAAATGAGTCCTGAGCTTCACGGCTCGATCACCACCCCAAAGCAGATGGGAAGTGAGGCCTATCGCCGGGCCGCCCAGCCCCTGCTCCAACTGCGGAAGGCGGTACCGGATGTCTATTACACCTACACGCTCCGGGCCCGTCTGCAGGATCTCCTCTTCGTGCTGGATAGCTCCTACTACATCAGGAACCAGGGTGACGCCACCGTTGTGGCTTCGACAGGGCAGCGCTATGCCGATGCACCTGCAGCCGCCCTGACGGCCGTTCGGACCGGTCGTGTCGCCGTGAGCTCCACTCCCTACACCGACAATTGGGGAACGTTTCTGAGCAGTTTCGCTCCCTTCCGCGACGAGGATGGCAAGACCATCGCTCTCGTGGGAGTCGACCTGTCCCTGGCCAGCCTCAACCGACAGCTTTTCCCCCTGCGCCTGGCCCTGGGGCTGTCTCTTGCAGGGAGTGGCCTCCTCTCCGCTCTGATCGGTTTCCTCCATTGGCGTTCCTTGCAATCCCGTGCAATCGCACTCGAAGACATCCGGAATGCGCGTGACCTGGCCCGCCAGGCGGCAGCCGAATCGGAGGCGGCCAACCTTGCCAAGAGCACCTTCCTGGCGACGATCAGCCATAAGATACGCACACCGCTGAATGGGGTGATCGGGCTCACTGACATCCTGCTGAGTAGCCGCCTGACAACCCAGCAGCACTCGTGCTTGCAGACGGTTAAGAACTCAGGCGAATCCCTGCTTCTTCTGCTCAATCAACTTCTCGACTTCTCGACGATCGATAGTGGTAACCTGATCGTGGAGGTAGCGCCCTGTCGGCTCCGCCCTCTGTTCGAGGATGTGCTGGGCCTTTTCGCCCAGCAGGCTCAATCGAAGGGTTTGCGTACAACACTCGAGATCGATGCCGGCGTTCCCGAGCTCGTGACCACCGACCCCTTCCGCCTCCGGCAGATCCTTGTGAATCTGGTCAGTAACGCGATCAAGTTCACCCCCAGTGGCACGGTGGGTGTGGCTGTTTCGGTTCAGCCTTGCCAACCCGATGGGATGGTTCCCCTGCTTATCCGCGTTCGTGACTCCGGACCGGGGCTGAGAGAGACCGGGAGGGAGTCCCTGTTCCAGCCCTTCACGCAGGGTGACTCCTCCAGCACCCGTGTCCATGGCGGTACCGGTCTGGGCCTGGCCATCTGCCAGAGCCTCGCGAAGGCTCTTGGCGGCGGGATTCAGTTGGAGAGCGAACTCGGTCGGGGCAGCACCTTCACGGTCACGCTCCCGGTGGAGGTTCCGGACGATGCGGTCATGACTCGCCTCGCGGCAGCGGCCACTCCCGAAACGTCCAGTTTCGCTGCCCAGCATCCCTTGCGCATTCTCCTGGCCGAAGACAATCTTGTGAATGCCCGCGTCTGCGAGCTGATGTTGCAACGGCTCGGCTACGGCGTCAGCGTGGCCCGCGACGGGGAGGAAGCCCTGGTGCAGCAGCGCAGCCTCGATCCCGACATCATCCTGATGGATCTGCGGATGCCCAACCTCGATGGGCTTGAAGCAACGCGCAGAATCAGGCAGGATTGCGGAAGCGATCGACGTCCGTGGATCGTGGCGGTCACGGCCAACATTCTGCAGAGTGATCGTGTTCAGGCTCTCGAGAGCGGCATGAACGACTTTCTCGGCAAACCCATTCAGGTGGAGACACTTAGAGCGGCCCTGTCCCGGGCTTATGTGTCGGTTCAGGGAAGCTAGATCGTCGTTTGATCTCGTCCATCTGGGCCCGTCCCGACAGCCTGGCCTGGTTCAGAGCCGAGTCAGCGCGACGATACAGATCGGTGAACCCACGGTCATCGGGGTTGAGGGAGGCGACTCCGCAACTGAGGGTCAGAGGATGACGCACTCCATCCACTACCGATCCATTCAGGGCGATCCCGGAGCTGATCCGCTCCGCCAGTCCCATGGCCTCCTGGCGTTCCAGACCCGTTAGCAACGCACCGAACTCATCTGCGGCCAGCCGCCCCAGCAGGGCGCTCTCCCCCAGTACGGACCGGAGTGTTTCGGCTACCTCGCGTAGCACCCGTTCGCCTTGCCTGTTACCGAAACGCTCGTTCATCGCCGGGAAATCGTCGATGCCGAAGAGCAGAAGCGTCAGCGGCTCAGCCTTCTGGCTGACCCGCAGGAACTCCCGCAGGCCCGCTTCGAAGAAGGGCCGTCTGTTCTGCAGGGCTGTGAGCGGGCACAGATAGCTGTTCCGCCGCGCCTCCAGGTGCTGGATCACCAAGCCGGCAAGGTCTGCCAGCAGCTGGTGCTCGCTTCCCGAGAGCCGCCTCGGCTCAGGACTGATCACGCACAAGGTGCCGAGGTTGTGACCTTCGCTGGTCTGCAGCAACGCGCCCGCATAGAACCGGATGTGGGGGTCACCGCTGACCAGCGGGTTGTCCTTGAAGCGATCGTCAAGCAGCGCGTCTTCAACAACCATCAGCTCATCGCTGCAGATGGCATGGGCGCAGAAGGCCACATCCCGGCTCGTCTGCGTTGCGTCGAGGCCGACGCGGGAGAGGAACCACTGCCGGTCGTGGTCGACCAGGGAAATCAGCGCGATCGGCATACCCAGCATTCGGCTGGCCAGCCGGGTGAGCCGATCGAAGTTGTCGTCCGGGTCCACGTCAAGGATGTGGAGGTCGTCGAGGGCCTGCTGACGTTCCACCTCGTCCTCCGGTACCGGATAGGCGGGGGACTCCGCCAGGGGAAGGGCAGGCATGGCGCTCGGGCGGGCGTGGCCTGGCCGGCCACTGAAAGGCCTTAACCCTAAGGAGTAGGTCACAGCTTCTGGCCGGATCCCTGCCCGCTGAGAGGATGCCGGCATGATCCGCCCGGCCGCCTGCCTGTTCGATCTCGACGGTCTCCTGCTGGACACCGAACCTTTGCACGGGCGCGCCTGGCGCCAGGCTGCAGGTCGGTTTGGCGTGGATCTGGACGACGCCCAGCTGCTGCAGCTGCGGGGTCGTCGCCGCCTCGACAACGCCTGGCAGGTGATCGCCTGGATCGAGGCGGCCGGCCTTACGGCTCCAACCGCCGAGCAGCTGCTGGCGGTGCAACAGCCGATCGCCCGCCGCTTGCTGCCATCGGCGCCTGCGATGGAGGGGGCACCCGAGCTTCTGGCCCGCTGCCGCGAGTTGGCGATCCCGATGGCGCTGGTCACCAGCAGCAGCCGTGAGGCGGTGGCGCTCAAGTGCGCTCCCCACGCCTGGCTCGAGCTGCTGGAGATCCGGGTCCATGGCGATGATCCCGCATTGGTGAGCGGCAAGCCCGCCCCGGATGGATTCCAGCTGGCGGCCCGCCGCCTCGGCGTTGAACCCGCAGGCTGCTGGGCCTTCGAGGATTCCCAGGCCGGCACGGAGGCGGCCCTGGCGGCCGGTTGCCAGGTGCATGTGCTCCTGCCGGCGGGGGTGGGGTGCGAAAGCTATCCGCCCCAGGTGCGTTGCCTGGGCTCCCTACAAGAGGTTCGGCTTTGATGCGCTGAGGCCCTGGTAGAGCGGCCAGCCAAGGGCTTCCCCCAGCACCTGAAGACCGGGACGAAGTGATCGGGAACCATGGGCAGCCCGAGGTGGTTCATCGGAACGGATGACGAAGAAATGCCTTCGTCACAGCCCAAACGGCTGTTGCTTCCTACGGTGCAACCACGGGTGGGACCAAGCGATGCCCAGCGCAATGCTGTCCGGCGCAACCTTTGAGGCCCTGGAGCCGATTCTGCGCCGGCATCACCGCAGCCCCGACAGCCTGATCGAGATCCTCAACCAGTCCCAGGAGCTCTATGGCTATCTCGGCGACGATCTGCTGCGCCACGTCGCCCGCAGCCTCGAGCTGCCGCTCAGCCGCGTCTATGGCACGGCCTCCTTTTACCACCTGTTCCGTTTCCGCCCGCCGGCGCGGCACAGCTGCGTCGTCTGCAACGGCACGGCCTGTGAGGTGAAGGGGGCGGCCCCCTTGATCGAGGCCCTGGAGCAGGAGTTGCAGATCGATCTCGGCGCCTGCCGGGCCGATGGCTGGGTGAGCCTGGGATCGGTGCGCTGCCTGGGCACCTGCAGCGCCGCGCCGGTGGTGGTGATCGACGGCGAGGTTCGCAAACACCAGACCGTTGGCTCCGTCCTGGCGGCGGTGCGTGGCCTCAACGCAGAGCACGAGCTTGAGCGCGGATCGGAACGACAGCCATGACCACCCACTCTCCGACCCCCTCCTCCGTTCTGCGGGTGCGCTGCTGCAGCTCCGCCGGCTGCCTGGCCGGCGGCGGCGCCGAGCTGCGGCAGGCGCTGACCACCGCTGTGGCCCGGCGGGAGCTGCAGGAACGCCTGGCCATCACCGGGGTGGGCTGCCTCGGTCCCTGCAGCCAGGGCCCGCTGCTGGCGGTTGATCCCGATGGCGCCCTGTTCGCCGGCGTGACGGCCGCCGATGCCGACGGGCTGATCACGGCCCTGGCCCACCGTTTGCAGGCAGCCACGTCCGCCGAGCGGGAGGCGCCCCTGGCCTGGACCCCTGCTGCGGGGGAGCGGGTCGACACCGAGCGGCCCTTCTTCACGCGGCAGCGGCGCATCGTGCTGGAGCACTGCGGCCTGATCGACCCGGAGCGGATCGAAGCGGCGATCGAGCGCGGCGCCTACGTGCAGCTGCGCCGCGCCGTGCAGGAGTGCACCCCGGCCGAGGTGGTGGAGACGATCCGCCGCAGTGGCCTGCGCGGCCGGGGTGGTGCGGGCTATCCCACCGGCCTGAAGTGGGCGACGGTGGCCAAGATGCCTGGTGAACGCAAGGTGATGATCTGCAACGCCGATGAAGGCGACCCCGGCGCCTTCATGGACCGCAGCGTGCTGGAGGGGGATCCGCACCGCGTGCTGGAGGGCATGGCAATCGCCGCCTATGCGGTGGGGGCCAATCGGGGCTTCATCTACATCCGCGCTGAGTACAAGCTGGCGATCGTCAACCTGCGGCGGGCGATCGAGCAGGCCCGTCGCCGCCACCTGCTCGGAGCGGGGCTGTTCGGCTCCCCCTTCGGCTTCACGGTGGAGTTGCGGGTCGGCGCCGGCGCCTATGTCTGCGGCGAGGAAACAGCCCTGATCCACTCGATCGAGGGCCAGCGCGGCACACCGCGGCCGCGCCCCCCCTACCCCGCCGAAGCGGGGGTATGGGGGCTGCCAACCCTGATCAACAACGTGGAAACGTGCGCCAACGTGGTGCCGATCCTGCGGGAGGGCGCCGACTGGTTCGCCGCCATCGGCACGGCGGGCAGCAAGGGCACCAAGGTGTTTTGCCTCACCGGCAACATCCGCCGGGGCGGGCTGGTGGAGGTGCCGATGGGCACCAGCCTCGCCACGATCGTGGCCGAGATGGGAGAGGGAACTCCGGATGGAGCCGGGATCAAGGCCGTACAGACCGGTGGTCCCTCCGGCGGCTGCGTGCCGGCCTCCCTGCTCGACACGTCGGTGGATTACGAGAGCCTGAAGGAGCTGGGCACGATCATGGGCTCCGGCGGCATGGTGGTGATGGACCACGCCACCGACATGGTGGCGATCGCCGCCTTCTTCATGGCCTTCTGCCGGGATGAATCCTGCGGCAAGTGCGTACCCTGCCGCGCCGGCACCGTGCACCTGCATGGCTTGCTGCAGAAGCATCTGGCCGGCGACGCCACGGCCGCCGATCTGGCCAAGCTTGAAGCCCTCTGCCACATGGTCGTGGACACCAGCCTCTGCGGTCTCGGCCAGAGCGCTCCCAAACCGGTGCTCAGCACCCTGCGCTTCTTCCGCGACGAGTACGTGGCACTGCTAAAGCCTGAGCCCACGGCAGCGGCAGCCGGCCGATGAGCGTCCGCACCCTGACCATCGACGGCCGCGACGTGGCGATGGCCACGGGCGCCACCCTGCTGGCGGCGGCCCGGGAGGTGGGGGTGCCCATCCCCACCCTCTGCCACCTGGAGGGGCTGAGCCCGGTGGCCGCCTGCCGGCTCTGCCTGGTGGAGATCGAGGGCAGCGGCAAGCTGCAGCCCGCCTGCCTCACCCCGGTGGCGGAGGGGATGGTGGTGCACACCGACACCCCCCGGCTGCAGGACTACCGGCGCACGCTGATCGAGATGCTCTTCACCGAGGGGAACCATGTCTGCGCGGTGTGCGTGGCCAACGGCCACTGCGAACTGCAGGACCGGGCCGTGGAGGTGGGCATGGACCATTCCCGGCTGCCCTACCGCCATCCGGATCGCCCCGTCGACCTGACCCATCACCTGTTCGGGCTCGACCACAACCGCTGCATCCTCTGCAGCCGCTGCGTGCGCGTCTGCGACGAGGTGGAGGGGGCCCATGTCTGGGATGTGGGCTGGCGCGGCGAGCACTGCCGGATCATCGCCGGGCTGAATCAGCCCTGGGGGGCGGTGGACGCCTGCACCGACTGCGGCAAGTGTGTGCAGGTCTGCCCCACCGGCGCCCTGTTCGACAAGGCTGACACCACCGGCGAGAAGCATGCCGATCCCACCCGGCTGGGGACGTTGGTGCGGGCCCGCGCCAGGGGGCAGCAGGCACCATGAAGCTGCGCCTTGCCACCGTCTGGCTGGCCGGCTGTTCCGGCTGCCACATGTCGTTCCTCGATCTCGACGAGTGGCTGATCGAGCTGGCCGAGCAGGTTGATGTGGTGTTCAGCCCGGTGGCGTCCGACATCAAGGGCTTCCCCGAGAACGTGGATGTCTGCCTGGTGGAGGGAGGCGTCGCCAACGGCGACAACCTGGAGCTGATCCTTCAGGTGCGCGCGCGCACCCGTTTGCTGGTGTCGTTCGGGGATTGCGCGATCACCGCGAACGTGCCGGGCATGCGCAACAGGCTGGATGGAGCGGAGCCGGTGCTGCGCCGCGGCTACCTGGAGCTGGCCGATGGCAGCGGCCAGCTGCCCCATGCCCCGGGCCTGGTGCCTGATCTGCTGGAGCGGGTGCTGCCGCTGCACGAGGTGGTGCCGGTGGATCTCTACCTGCCAGGCTGCCCGCCTTCGGCCGCGCGCATCCGCGCCTTCCTCGAGCCGCTGCTGCGGGGCGAGCGGCCGGTGATGGAGGGGGCGGCGATGATCCGCTTCGGCTGAGCCATGACCCGCACGATCCTGATCGATCCGGTGACGCGGATCGAGGGCCACGCCAAGATCACCATCCAACTGAACGGGGCCGGCGCCGTGGAGGGTGCCCGCTTCCACGTGGTCGAGTACCGGGGCTTCGAGAAGTTCTGCGAGGGGCGGCCGTTCACCGAGATGGCGGCGATCACCGCCCGCATCTGCGGCATCTGCCCGGTGAGCCACCTGCTGGCCTCGGCCAAGACGGGCGATAGGATCCTGGCGGTGACGATCCCGCCGGCAGCCGAGAAACTGCGGCGGCTGCTGAACCTGGCCCAGATCACCCAGTCCCATGCGCTGTCGTTCTTTCACCTGAGCAGCCCCGATTTCCTGCTGGGCTGGGACAGCGATCCGGCCAAGCGCAACATCTTCGGCCTGATTGCCGCCGACCCGGAGCTGGCCCGCGGCGGCATCCGCCTGCGCCAGTTCGGCCAGGACCTGATCGAGCGCCTGGGGGGCCGCAAGATCCACGCCGCCTGGGCCGTGCCGGGAGGGGTGCGTACCCCCCTGGATCCAGCGGATCGCGAGGCCATCCGTGCGCGTCTGCCGGAAGCCTTCGCCACCACCAACGCGGCGCTGGAACGGTTCAAGGGGCTGCTGGATGGCCCGCTGGCGACGGAGGCCAGCACGTTCGGCTGTTTCCCGTCGCTGTTCATGGGCCTGGTGGGGGCTGATGGCCGCTGGGAGCACTACGACGGCCAGCTGCGCCTGATCGACTCCGACGGCGCCGTGCTGGCCGAGGCGCTGCCACAGCAACAGATCAGCGAGGCGCTGGCGGAGGCGGTGGAACCCTGGACCTACCTGAAATTTCCCTACTACAAGCCGCTGGGGCCAGAAGCGGGCAGCTACCGGGTGGGGCCGCTGGCACGGCTGAACGTGTGCGAGCACATCGGCACCGAGCGGGCCGATGCCGAACTGCTGGAGCTGCGGGAGCGCGGCGGCCGTGTGGTGACCAGCTCCTTCCACTACCACCTGGCCCGCCTGATCGAAATCCTGGCGGCGCTCGAAGCGATCGAGCTGCTGTTGAACGACCCCGAGATCTGCGCAACCCACGTGCGCGCCCACGCCGGGGTGAACGCCTTCGAGGCGGTGGGCGTGAGCGAGGCGCCGCGCGGCACCCTGTTCCACCACTACAAGGTGGATGCCAACGGCCTGATCGAGGCGGTGAACCTGATCATCGCCACCGGCCAGAACAACCGGGCGATGAACCGCACCATCACCCAGATCGCCCGGCAATGGATCCCGCCGGGGGCGGCCGAGATCAGCGAGGGCCTGCTCAACCGGGTGGAGGCGGGCATCCGCTGCTTCGATCCCTGTCTGTCGTGCTCCACCCATGCGGCGGGCCAGATGCCCTTGCATGTGCAGCTGATCGGCCCCGACGGGGGAATGCTGCAGGAGCGGTGGCGGCAGTGAGCGGCGATCTGCTGATCGGCTGGGGCAACGGCCTGCGCCAGGACGACGGCGTGGGCGGCGCCATCGCTGCCGAAGTGGAGCGATGGGAGCTCCCCAGCTTGGCTGTGATCGAACAGACCCAGCTCACCCCTGAGCTGGCCCCGCAGCTGGCCGCCGCCCGGCGCGTGCTCTTTGTGGATGCGGAACCGCCAGCGGCGGCGGGCCCGGGTGGTTGGCGGCTGGAGCCGCTCCTGCCACCAGCGGGTGGGGGCGCCGATGCAGAGGACTCGGCTGGGCTGTTCAGCCACCACGCCAGCACGGGCACGCTGCTGCAGCTGGCCGAAACCCTCTATGGCCGCCGTCCGCCGGCCTGGCAACTGCTGGTGGCGGCCCACGGCTGCGGCTTCAGCACGCGGCTCACGCTCGCCACCAGGGCCGTGCTGCCCGAGGTGCTGGCGGCGGTGCGCCGCTGGTGCGGCGATGCATGAACTGGCGCTGATGGAGGAGCTGCACCACATCGCCCTGGCGGCAGCCGCGGCCCAGGGTGCCAACCGGATTCACGCTGTGAAGCTCAGGGTGGGGCGGCTCTCTGGCGTGGACCCCGACGCCCTCGCCTTCGCCTTCGAGGTGGTGATGGCGGGCGGAATCAGCAAAGGGGCAAGGCTTGAGCTGGAGGTGGTGCCCACCGTGTGCCGCTGCGGCGGCTGCGGGCAGCGGTTCGAGCCGGTGGATGTGGTCTTTGCCTGCCCGTGCTGTGGTGAGCTGTCGGCGGACGTGCTTCGTGGGCGGGAGTTGGAGGTGACGGGGTTGGAGGTGTCGTGACGTGGGGTGGTGGGTCGTACCTTGGTGAAGGGGCGGGGAGCACTCCAGGAGAGAAACGGGAAGACTGGATCTCGAAGTATCTGATGGGTTGAATGAACAACCCTGCTTGGTCTCAATACTCTGGATCAAACGAGATAAACCAGTTTCAGCATGCTTGAACGGCTGTAGCCTTATCATCATTATTACTATGTCAACGAGTCGGTCATTTCATGCCCCCGGGGAAATGGTGCCGGTGCCCTGGCGACCCTCAGGACGGCGCCCCTCAACCTGCTCCGGCTGGCTGGATTTCAGCAGATCCGCGCCGGCCTACAGACCGAGTCCCACGAGATCAATGAGCTTCTGGTGATGGCGCGGCGAAAGCCGTAGCTAAGCCCTTGCTGACACTTTGAATCAACCCTGGCGTGCTGGCCAATAGCCTCTGTGACAACCCGCTGCCTGCTGACGCTCTCGGTGCAGGCCTTGCCGACCCATCGCCTCAAGTCGGATCGCGCGCGGGATCAAAGGCGCCGATCACCCCTTTGCCGTTCCAGGGAGTGAGTCGCAGCATCAACAGAAATGCCGGCAGCGCCGCCGCCACGGTGAACAGGAAGAAGCTGGGCCAGCCCACCTGCTCGGCCACCACCCCCGCCGGCGCCGCCAGCACCGATCGGCTCAGGGCATACACCCCCGAGAGCAGGGCGTACTGGGTGGCGGAGAAGCGTGGGTTGCACAGGCTCATCAGCAGGGCCACGAACACAGCCCCCACCATCCCGCCGGCCAGGTTCTCCAGGCTCACCGCCACCAGCAGCCCCGCCACCCCGCCGCCGAACCGGGCCAGCGCCCAGTAACTCAGGTTGCCGATCGCCCCGGCAACGGCGAACAGCCAGAGCGAGCGGTTCATCCCCAGCCTTGGGAACAGCACGCCCCCCAGCACTGTGCCGGCGATGGTGGCAGCGATGCCCCAGCCGCCCTGCACCGTACCGATCAGCGCCGGCTCGAAGCCCTTCTGGATCAGAAACGGCACCGCCATCAGCCCCAGCAGCCCGTCGGGCCAGCGGTAGAGCAGCACCAGCAGGAGTATCAGCAGGGCCCGGCCGCCGCCGGTGCGGCGCAGAAACTCCTTCGCCGGCCCCACCACCGCCTGGCGCAGGCTCGTCACCGGATGGACGATCGGTGCCAACCGCGGTGCCGCCAGGGTGAACGGCACCACCGCCAGCAGCAGCACGGCGGCCGCTAGAAAGGCCATCGGCCAGCCGAAGCGTCCGGCCAGCATGAAGCCTCCGGCGCCGATCGCCAGCATCGCTCCCCGATAGCCCAGCGAGGCGGCGGCGGCACCGCCACCGCGCTCCCCAGCCGGCAGCAGGTCGGTGCGGTAGGCATCCACGGCGATGTCCTGGGTGGCGCTGACCACCGCCAGCAGCACGGCCATCGCTCCGATCGCCGTGAGGCTGGCCGGATCGGTGCTGGGCCGCAGCAGCGCCATCCCCCCGATCACTGCCACCAGGGTCAGCTGCAGCACCAGCAGCCAGCCCCGCCGCCGATCGGGCCAGGGCAGGGGCCAGCGGTCCAGCAGCGGCGCCCAGACCATCTTGAGGGTGTAGGGCAGCTCCGCCAGCCCCAGCAGTCCAATCAGCCCCAGGGGCACGGCGCTGGCGGTAAGCCAGCCCTGCAACAGCTTGCTGCCCACCATGTAGGGGGTGCCGCTGGCCACCCCCTGGGCCGCCACGGCCACCAGCCGGCGCCACCCTGCTGAATCCAGGCCAGCCTGGGGTGCGGAGCCAGGGAGGGTTTCGGGCGGCAAGGTCCGGCGGCGACTGGCCGAACCCTATGCCTTCAGAATGGCTCCCAAACCTGCAGGCGGTCCGTGTCCTTTCTTCGCTCCACCGTCCTGCCGGCCGCGATCGTGTTGTTGTTCGGCTTCGCGCTGTTCGTGGTGAGTGCCCGGCTCTGGCTGCCCGGCGACATGCTGGCCCCGGCGCCACTCCACTGAGCCGGAGAAGGGAGAAGCCCATGGCGGAGTCCATCCCCCCGTTTTCCTCCAGCCCGGCTGAGCTTGGTTTTGATCCGGAACTGCTGGCCGGCGAGCTGGCCGAGGAATTGGCCGTCGATCCCCTCGATGCCCTCGACGCCACCGAGCCCACCGACGCAGACATTGCCGTTGAATGCGATCTCGGCCTGGAACTGCTTGGCTCAGGCGGCAAGGACGATCGCCTCCAGGGTCTGCGGATTTTCTGTGAACACCGGGATCCCCGCGCCATCCCCCAGCTGCTCCCCTTGTTGGAGGCCAGCTGCCCGATCGTGCGGATGAGCGCCGTCTACGCCCTCGGCCGCAACCCCGATCGGCGGGCCGTGGAGCCGCTGCTCGCTCTGTTGCGGCAGGACAGCAATGGCTATGTGCGCAAGGCGGTGGCCTGGAGCCTGGGCAATTACCCGGACGCGCCTGTGCTGAACCCGTTGATCCGCTCGCTGCAGGTGGACATCGCGGCGGTTCGGCTCTGGGCGGCCGGCTCCCTGGCCGATGCGGGGGGCACCGGCCTGGCCAAGGCGGATCAGGCGGCCGGCCAGCTCCTGGTCAGTCTCCGCATCGACAGCGAGCCGGCGGTGCGCAGCAACTGCGCCTGGTCCCTGGGGAGGCTCTTCGACCATCTGGTGGAACCGCGTCAGCGGGATCTGGTTGAAGCCCTGGTGCTGGTGATGCTTCACGACATCGATGCCACCGTGCGCGATGAGGCGCGGGTGGCCCTCGAGCAGCTTGAAAGCCCCGCCGTTCTCGATCGGATCCAGACCCTGGTGGAAGAAGGCCTGGTCTGCTGAGCAGGACCGGGCCTCGGCAGCCAGTCAGGCCAGCTATTGTTGACATCCACGATTGATCTCGTGATGTCCCAGCACACCATTCGCTTTCGCATTCGGCCCGACGGCCGCGTGGAAGAGGTGGTGGAAGGGGTTCAAGGGACGGGCTGCACGCAGCTCACCGAGCGGATCGAAGCCCGGCTTGGCACTGTCCAGCAGCGCCGCAACACGGCGGAAGCGTTCCAATCCGAGCCTCAGGTCGTGGTTCCAGCCCTGCATCTCCAGCAGTCCAGCTCCTGAATTCCGTTCGCTCTTCGCCTCGCATCCCATGTCCCACTTCAGCACTGTCAAAACCGAACTTCGCGACCGTGGGGCACTGCTCGATGCCCTCCGCGACCTCGGGCATGAGCCCGAGCTGGGTGAGCGTCCGGTTCGGGGCTATCGCGGTCAGACGGTGATGGCCCAGCTGGCCCTGCCCCAGGCCCAGGGCGGGGATATCGGCTTCCGCTGGAATCAGGAGAGCGGCAGCTACGAACTGGTCACCGACCTGGACCTCTGGAAACAGCCGGTTCCGGTCGAGCGCTTTCTTGCCCAGCTCACCCAGCGGTACGCCCTGCACACCATCCTCTCGGCCTCGGCCCAGGAAGGCTTTCAGCTCAGCGCCCAGACCCAGCACAACGACGGAAGCATTGAACTGGTGGTCACCCGCTGGGACGGCTGAGCCGCCGATGGACCCATCCCTGGCCTACACCACACCGGTTCGGGCCGATCCCCGGCCCACCGGCTCGGAACCCCTGCTGGGCGGCAGCCTGCGGGAGCAGGCGGTGTGGGTCGATGAAGCCGTCTGCATCGGCTGCCGCTACTGCGCCCACGTGGCCTCCAACACCTTTCTGGTCGAGCCGCTCTGGGGCCGCTCCCGCGCCATCCGCCAGGACGGTGACAGCACCGAAACGATCCAGGAGGCGATCGACACCTGTCCGGTGGACTGCATCCATTGGGTGGCCTATGAAGACGTGGGGGCCCTGCAGGAGCGCCTGCAGACCCAGGAACTCCAGCCACTTGGCCTGCCCTCCCCCTCCCGGCTGAAGCGCACCCTGCCCCGCCGGTGATCCTGCCGACCCGGCGGTTCGGGCGCACGGGCCTGGCCATGCCCCTGCTCTCTCTGGGCGGCATGCGTTATCAGCAAAGTTGGAGTGACGTGCCCGCCGATCAGATCACCGCCGCGAGCCAGGCGACGGTGCGAGCCACCCTGGAGCGGGCCACTGCCGCCGGCCTGCACCACATCGAAACGGCCCGCTACTACGGCAGCTCCGAACGTCAGCTGGGCTGGCTGCTTCCCCAGGTCGCCGATCCGCGGCGGATCCTCCAGACCAAGGTTCCCCCCAACCCGGATTCAGCCCTGTTCGAGGCCGAACTGGAGCGCAGCTTCGAGAGGCTGGCGGTGGAGCGGATCGACCTGCTGGCCATCCATGGCCTGAACCTGGCGGAGCATCTGGAGCAGACCCTGCGGCCGGGCGGCTGCCTGGCGGTGGTGCGCCGCTGGCAGGCGCAGGGTCGCATCGGCCACGTGGGCTTCTCCACCCACGCGCCGCTTCCCCTGATCCTTGAGGCGATCGCATCCGACGCCTTCGATTACATCAACCTGCACTGGTACTTCATTCGGCAGCAGAACCGCCCGGCGATCGAGGCCGCCCGCGCCCATGACATGGGCGTGTTCGTGATCAGCCCCACCGACAAGGGCGGCCATCTGCACACTCCATCGGCACGCATCAGGGAGCTCTGCGCGCCGCTCCATCCGATTGTCTTCAACGACCTGTACTGCCTGACGGCACCGGGCATCCACACGATCAGCGTCGGGGCGGCGAACCCGGCCGATCTGGACCTGCACCTGGAGGCCGTGGCCCTGCTGCCCCAGGCCACCAGGTTGTTGCCGCCGATTCTCAAGCGGTTGGAGCGCGCCAGGGTTCAGAGCCTGGGGGAACCCTGGCTCAGCAGCTGGCAGCAGGGGTTGCCGGAGTGGCATCACACCCCAGGCGGCATCAACCTGCCGGTACTGCTCTGGCTCCACAACCTGCTGGAAGCCTGGGATCTGGAGGGCTATGGCCGGGCCCGCTATGGCCTGCTGGGCCAGGGCGACCACTGGTTCCCCGGGGCCAACGCCGATGCCCTCGACGACACGGTCAGCGAGGCCGACCTGCTCAAGGTGCTGGGGGGGAGCCCGTGGGCGGAGCGGATCCCTGACCTGCTGCGTCGCCTGCGCCAGCGGCTGGGGGGCGCAGCCTCCCAGAGACTGATGGCGGCCGACTGAGCGGCCCTGGCCGACGTTCTCAGGCCGCCCCCAGCGGCAGCTTGGCGGGCACCCCTACCGGCCGGGGATAGGCGGGCGGACAGGCGGCCAGGGGTTTGAGCACCACGGCATGGCGCACCCCCCGGCCAGTGGGAAGTTCCCGTCGCTCCACCCGCTCAACGGCACCCAGCAGTGGCCGCAGGGCCCGCTCCAGGGCCTGCTGATCCCCGGGCTCCCACTGGCCGCGGTAGAGCAGGGCTCTGCCGTCCGAGGGCCGCACCAGGGGCAGCAGGTACTCCGCCACCACCGGCGCGGCCGCGACCGCCCGTGCCAGGGCCCAGTCGAAGCGGCCGCGGCAGGCAGGATTTCGGCCGGTGCTCTCGACCCGCTCGCAGCGGACCGTGACCCGATGGCCCAGGCCAAGGTCCTGGGCCATTGCCCGCACGGCTTCGGCCTTGCGGCCCACGGAATCCACCAGGGTGATGTGCGCCTCGGGCAGGGCGATCGCCAGGGCCAGGCCGGGGAACCCACCGCCGGTTCCCACATCGATCAGGGAGTGGGCGGTGGGAGGCTGCCGCAGCAGCGGCTGCCAGGGCCACAGGCTGTCGAGCAGCTGGGCGATCCAGTAATCGTTTCCCTCCACCAGGCGGCTGAGGTTGAGGCGACCGTTCCAGTGGCGCAACGCCTCCTGGAGGGCCCGGAACTGGGCCAGCTGTCCGGGGGCCGGCCACCACCCCAGGTCCTGCCAGACCGCCTCCGCCTGCCCCTGGGATGGTTCGGTTCCGATCGGGTCATCCGGTCCGATGGTGAAGTCCGGCTCAGCAGCCATCCACGCTGTCATTGAGGTCTGGGATCTCTAGGATCTCGCAACGTCCGTGCGTGGTTGGTGGCAGGTTGCGAAACGGCATCGACGGGCCCGAATCACTACCAATTGCTGCGCCTCCCCCCAACGGCCTCGGCCCAGGATCTGCGGCAGGCCTTTCGTTCGCTCAGCAAGCTGTACCACCCGGACACCACGCTCCTTCCGGCGCCGCAGGCCGAGGAGCAGTTCCGGCAGCTGCAGTTGGCTTACCTCACCCTCAACGACCCCGAGCGCCGCAGGGCCTACGACAGCCAGCTCCAGGCGGTGCCGCTCCAGCCCGCTCCGGTGCGGAGGCTGGAGCGCAGCCTGTCAGTGCGCCGGGCGCTCTCGGGCGGGGAATGGTTTGCCCTGGTGCTGCTGGGCGTGGCCCTGGTACTCAGCCTGGTGCTGGGGCTGAGCCTGGCCTGGTGGCGTGGTCTGGAGCTGGTCACGCCTCCGACGAGCTGGCTCGACGCCCCAGCCGTGCAGACTGCTGGTACCTCAGGAGCCGAAACCGGGCATGAACGCCCTGCCCCCTCAGCAGACCCCGCTCTACAACCATCCCTTGCCGTCTCTTGAGCAGTGGCTGGTCGAACTCGGCGCAGCCAGGGACAAGGCCGATCCCTGCCGCTGGGATCTGCATCAAGCCTTCTGGAGTGCCCTGATCGAGCTGGACATCGAGGAGCTCAAGGTGAGCTGGCACCAGGAGGGCCGCACCACAGTGCGGCTGTTCTCCTACGGGCTCTCCAGGGCAGATGTGGAAGCTGCCATCTTCGCCGGCCCCTGAGCCGGATTGGTTGGACTACCGATTGGTTGGACTTCTGGTCAGAGCTGATCCAACCCGGCACGAATCACGCCATAGCAACGTTCCAGCTGGGCCTCGCTCAGGCAGAGCGGTGGCAGCAGGTAGACCACCTGGCCGAGGGGCCTGATGAACACGCCTTGGCTGAGGGCAAGGCGCTGCAGCTGCCGGCCTGCGCTGTTGAGGTAGCCCGGCGCGTCCACCACCAGATCGAAGGCGGCGATGGTGCCCATGAGCCGCGGCCGGCAGACTCGGGGGTGGCGGGCCAGCTCGGCGAGGTGGGGGCGATGGCGCGCCTCGAAGCCCTGATGGCGATCGGGGGTGGCGCCGAGCAGGGCCAGGCTGGCGTTGGCGGCGGCGCAGCCGAGGGGGTTCGCCGTGAAACTGTGGCCGTGATACAGGGTGTGGTCCGGGTTGTCGCTGATGAATCCCCGGTAGAGTGCCTCGCTGGCCAGGGTCACCCCCATCGGCAGAAAGCCGCCGGTGAGGCCCTTCGAGAGGGCGACCAGGTCTGGTTGGAGGCCGGCCCCCTGGCAGGCGAACAGGGAGCCGGTGCGGCCGAAGCCGGTCATCACCTCATCGGCGATCAACAGGGCACCGGCCTGCCGCACCCGCTCCTGAACCTGCCGCAGGAACTCAGGGCGCACCATCGCCATACCGCTGGCTCCCTGCACCAGCGGCTCCAGGATCACCGCGGCGGTCGGCACAGCCAGCAGAGCTTCGAGGTGGTTCAGGGCCACGGCCTCCTTCGCCTCCACGTCCCCGTCGTTCCACCAGGTGGAGGGCCAGGGAGCCCGGGCCACCGGGCAGAGCAGGGGCTCGAACGGGGCGGAGAAGAGCCCGCGTTCGCCCAGGGCCATGGCGCCGAAGGTGTCGCCGTGATAGGCCCCCTCGAAGGCGATCAGCTGACGCCGGGGGCTGCCCTGGTTCCGCCACCACTGCCAGGCGATCTTGAGGGCCACCTCCACGGCGGTGGAGCCGTCATCGGAGAAGAACAGCCTCTCAAGCCCGCTGGCAGCACTGAGGCGCTCCGCCAGTCGCTCGGCCTGGGGATGGCGGAAGTTGGCGAAGATCACCTGCTCCAGTTCCATGGCCTGGGCGGCGATCGCCGCGGCGATGCTGGGCTCGCCGTGGCCATGCAGGGTGACCCACCAGCTGCTGATCGCGTCGATCAACTGGCGGCCATCGGCCAGCTCCAGCAGGGCGCCCTGGCCCCGCAGCACCTGCAGCGGGGGATCGCTGCGGGCCACCTGGGTGGTGGGATGCCAGAGGTTGGGATGCCAGGTCAAGGGCGGCAGCGCTTCTCGAGCCGGGCGGCCTCGGAGGCGAGGGGGCCGCAGTTCACCCAACGCACCAGCGTGATTTCGAGATCGGTGAACACCACCAGGATCACCCCGCAGATCAGGGCGACGACGGCGCTGACCACCAGGTTGGAGCGTGTCATTGGCCCAGGCTACGGGCCAGGCCATCGGCCAGGCCTGAGCCCTGCCAGGCGATGGCGAGGGCCCGGGCCGTGAGCTCGGGCAGGGGGGGCAGACAGGCCAGCACCGGGGCGTCGGTGAGGGTGGCCAGGGTGCCGGGGTTGTCGGCATGGGGCGGCCCGTTCAGCACCAGGCCGAGCAGGGGAATCTGGCGCCGACGCAGGGCCTCCACCGACAGCAGGGTGTGGTTCAAGGTGCCCAGGCCGCTGCGAGCCACCAGCAGCACCGGCAAGCCCCAGCGGCGGATCTGCTCGATCTGGAGCAGGTCGCGTCGCAGGGGCACCAGCAGCCCCCCCGCCGTTTCCACCACCAGGGGGCCATCCCCGCCGGGAAGCGTCAACCGATCCGGATCAAGCGGCCGTTCCTCCAGTTCGGCGGCCCAGTGGGGAGAAACCGGGTGGGTGTAGCGGTAGGCCTCGGGCAGGATCCGCGCTTCGGCCTCCGCAGCGCTCAGCCCCAGCATCCGGCGCACCCGGACGCTGTCCCCGCCACCGTCGAGTCCGCACTGGACCGGCTTCCAGTAGCGCGCGCCCAGGCCCAGCACCAACAGGGCGCTCAGCACCGTCTTGCCCACATCGGTGTCGGTGCCGCAGACCACGAGCTGCGGGCTCATCGCGGTTGTCCTCGGGTCATGGCGGCGGTTTCCGGCCCAGCAGCAGCAGCATCTCCCAACGCAGGAGCTTGCCGCCACCCCCCAGGCCGGGCTGGCTGGGCCAGTGGGCCTCAAGCCGCCGCCATTCCCCCGGCCTCAGCGGTGGGCTGGGGCTGGCCCCCGCCCCCAGGTCCCGCATCCGGCGCAGGAAAGAAAGCCCGGATTCAGCGTGTTGGCTGAAGCGGAGCCGCTCGGCCCGGTGCAGGTCGAGATGCTGCTCGGCGGCTGCCACCAGGGCGCTGGCCTCCGGCAGGGGCAGGGCGGTGCAGGCCACCCCGGCGCGCGCAGCGGCCTGGCGCCATTGCGGAAAGCTGCCGGCGGTGGGCAGGGCCAGGGCCAGCCAGCCGTCGGGTCGCAGTTCCTGGCACCAGTGCTCCATTTGCTCCACGGGATGATTCAGCCAGTGCAGGGCAAAACTCGAAGCCAGCAGGGATGCCTGCTGCAGCTCGGGAGGCAGACCCTGGTTCAGGTCCCAGATCAGGCTCGCAGGGGGCGTGGCTGCCATCGCCAGGGCAGCGGCCCCTTCCTGGCTCAGCAGGGCCGGGCAGGCATCAAGGCGGAGCAGGTCCAATCCCGGCCGTTGCTGGGCGATGGCGCGGCTGAGCAGGCCCGTTCCCGACCCCAGATCGGCGCAGGGTCCCTCCAGCAGCGGCAAGCTGCAGCAGTGGTGGGCCAGGCGCCAGGCCACGGAACGCTGCAGGGCCGCCCCCTGCTCATAGCTGGAGACGCGGCGCTCGAAGCCGCCCCGCACCAGCTCCAGGGAGGGACTCGAGATCATCGCTCAGCCTCCAGCCAATCCAGAACCGGCTCCACCAGGTTGGCGCTCAGCAGGCTGTGGCCAGCCGCTTCGATCCTCCAATGTTCGGCTGCCGGCAGGGCCTGCACCAACTGCCCCCGTGCCAGCGGGGCAACGATCCGGTCGGCGCCGGCTTCCACGATCAGCACCCTGGCGCCGGCTGGAAAGCCCGGCGGCAAGCCGGAGGTGCCCTCCAGCCGGAGAAGATCCTGCCGGAGGCGTTCCACCGCGCTTGCCGGCAGCGGCCCCTGGCCGGGACCTGGCGGCAGCAGGCCAGCCGGGTCCGGGGTGGCCGCCTCGCGCAGAAAGTCCGCAAGCATCGCCTCGCCATCCCCGGCTTCGAGTCGGGCCGCCATGCCCTGCAGGGCCGCCCGCCAGGGGCGCCCGGCGGCACCCTTCGGAACGAAACGGCCGAAACTGGCCAGAAGCACCACCGCATCGGCCCGCTCCAGCACGGCCGCCGGCAGCAGATGCAGGCCGAGGGAGTGGACGATCACGGCGCGGCGGCCCGGGCCCGGCGGCCAGGCGGGGGAGCGGGGTGCCAGGGTCCCGTAGCCACGCTCGCCGCTCTGCCAGTCCCAGCCCCGCTCCTGGGCGCTGGCCTGCCAGGGCTGCCAGGCGAGGCTGTCGCCGCCCCAGCCGTGCATGGCGATCACGTGCCAAGTGGGTGTTGGGTCCGTCATGCCACCGCCGGGCCAGGGGGTGGGCCAAGGGCCACCAGGAGTCGGCTCAGGCTGCCTGGGGGGAGGTCACGGCGCAGCACCAACCGCAACCGGGCGCCGCCGGCCGGCACGGTGGGGGGGCGGATCGCCACGCTCAGCAAGCCGCCGTGCTCCAGCTGCCGCTGAAGGGCCATGGCGGCGGCCTCGCCCCCCACGGGTAGGGGCAGGATCGGGCCCGTCCCGGCAGGGCGGCACCAGCCCGCCTGCTCCAAGCGATCACGCCATCGCATCGCACGGAACTGCAGGGCCAGGCCCATCGCCGGATCGGCCTCGATCAGGTCGAGGGCCGCCAGGGCGGCGGCGGCCAGGGGCGGGGCCAGGGCGGTGGAGTAGCGAAAGGCGCCGGAGCTCTGCAGCAACCAGTCCCCCACCGGCCCATCCCCGGTCAGAAAGGCGCCGCCGCTCCCGAAGGCCTTACCAAAGGTGCCGCTGATCAGGCTGATCCCCTTGAGGCCAAAGGCCAGGCCCCGGCCGCCGGGGCCCAGCACCCCGAGGGCGTGGGCCTCGTCGACGAGCAACAGGGCCCCATGCGCTTGGCAGAGGGCAGTGATAGCAGTGAGGTCGGGGCTGGTGCCCTCCATGCTGAACAGGCTCTCGGTGATCACCAGCAACCGGCGCCTGGGATCCTGCCGGCGCTGGCGTTGCAGCCGCCGTTCCAGATCGGCGCTGTCGTTGTGGCGGAAGCGTTCCAGCGCGGCGCCGCTGGCCTGCACCCCCACCAGCAGGGAGTGGTGGATCAGCCGGTCGGCGAGCACCAGGCTGCGCCGATCGGCCAGGGCCACCACCGCCGCCAGGTTGGCCTGAAAGCCACTGGGGAAGAGCAACACCGTGTGCCGTCCCAGCCAGGCGGCCAGGCGCTCCTCCAGCTCGGCGTGCACAGGCCGACTTCCACTGATCAACCGCGAGGCGCCCGCTCCAACCCCAACCGCCTCGATCGCAGCCCGGGCCGCCGCCCGCACCCGGGCGTGGCCGCCCAGACCGAGGTAGTCGTTGCTGGCCAGATCGAGAAGAACGGCGGCACCGGCCGGATCCGTGGCCCTGAGCATCCCGGGACCGCAGGGGCTGAAGCCCCGCAGCCCGCGCCGGCGCTCCTTAGGAAGCCGGGCGAGGGCCTGGCTCAGGGGTGCGAGGGGATCGATGGGTTTGAGGGGATCGATGGGTTCGAGGGGATCCCCACTGACGCGGTGGGCCGCCATGCGCCGCTGGCCCCAGGACTCCCCCACTCTGCCCAATCGGCGCGCAACCCATAGGATTCGACCATGCTCACCGCCGGTCCAGACGCTCTTCCCACCGCGATGGCCGGTGCGAACGCCGTGGCGCCAGTTGATGACCCTCAACCAGATGATGCCCCTCTAACCGATGCGGAGCCACCCGAAGGCGGGACCGTGTCGGCCGTGCTTCCTTTGGAGGCGTTGTTTCCATTCCCGCTCGATCCGTTCCAGCTCGAAGCGATCGACGCCCTCAACCAGGGCCATTCGGTGGTGGTGAGCGCCCCCACCGGCTCGGGCAAGACCCTGGTGGGCGAATACGCCATTCACCGCGCCCTGGCCCATGGCCAGAAGGTGTTCTACACCACGCCGCTCAAGGCACTCTCCAACCAGAAGCTGCGTGATTTCCGCGAGCAGTTCGGCGCCGAGAAGGTGGGGCTGATGACCGGTGATCTCAGCGTCAACCGCGAGGCGCCGATCGTGGTGATGACCACCGAGATCTTCCGCAACATGCTCTACGCGGAGGCGGATCGGGGCGACGATCCTCTTGCCGGCGTGGAAGCGGTGGTGCTCGATGAGTGCCACTACATGAACGACAGCCAGCGGGGCACGGTCTGGGAGGAGTCGATCATCCATTGCCCGCCGCCCGTGCAGCTCGTGGCGCTCTCGGCCACGGTGGCCAATGCGGGCCAGCTCACCGACTGGATCGAGCGGGTGCACGGCCCCACCACTCTGGTGTTGAGCGACCACCGGCCCGTTCCGCTGGACTTCAGCTTCTGCAGTGCCAAGGGTCTCCATCCCCTGCTCAATGACGAGGGCACCGGGCTCCATCCCAACTGCAAGGTGTGGCGGGCTCCCAAGGGCGACCGTCGCAAGGGCAAGAGCCCGAAGCCGCCCCAGCCGGAGGCGGCGCCGCTGCCCTTCGTGGTGGCCCAGCTGGCGGAGCGGGACATGCTGCCGGCCATCTATTTCATCTTTTCCCGCCGGGCCTGTGACAAGGCGGTTCGTGACCTCGGCCGCATCTGCCTGGTGAACGAGCAGGAGCAGGCGGTGATCCGGGCCAGCCTCGACGCCTTCGTGGCGGCCACGCCTGAGGCCGTGCGGGAAGGGGGCCATGCCGATGCCCTGCTGCGAGGCATCGCCGCCCACCATGCCGGTGTGCTGCCTGCCTGGAAGGAGCTGATCGAGGGGCTGTTCCAGCAGGGGCTGGTGAAGGTGGTGTTCGCCACAGAAACCCTGGCGGCGGGCATCAACATGCCGGCCCGCACCACGGTGATCTCGGCCCTTTCCAAGCGCACCGAGCGGGGCCACCGGCCGCTGATGGGCAGCGAGTTCCTGCAGATGGCCGGCCGGGCCGGCCGCCGCGGCCTCGATGTGCAGGGCTACGTGGTGACGGTGCAGAGCCGATTCGAGGGGGTGCGGGAAGCGGGGCAACTGGCCACCAGCCCCGCCGATCCCCTGGTGAGCCAGTTCACGCCCAGCTACGGCATGGTGCTGAACCTGCTGCAGCGCTACGAGCTGCCCAAGGCGAAACAACTGGTGGAGCGCAGCTTCGGCCGCTATCTCGCCACCCTCGACCTGCTCGAGGATGAAACCCGCATCGCCGAGTTGCGCTGCCAGCTGGACACCCTCACCGGACCGGCGGCCGATGTGCCCTGGGACGATTTCGAGGTCTACGAGAAGCAGAGGGAGCGGCTGCGGGAAGAGCGGCGCTTGCTGCGGATCCTCCAGCAACAGGCCGAGGAAACCCTGGCCCATGAGCTCACCCTGGCCCTGCAGTTCGCCAGCGAGGGAAGCCTGGTGAGCCTCAAGGCGCCCCAGCTCAAGGGGCGGGTCACCCCGGCGGTGATCGTCGAGAAGCTTCCGGGCCCGGGCCAGTTCCCCCTGTTGCTCTGCCTCACCGATGAGAACCTCTGGATCCTGGTGCCCTGCCAGGGGGTGGTGAGCCTGCATGCCGAGCTCAGCTGCCTGCAGGTGGCTCAGCTCTCGGCGCCCGAGCTTCGCCATCCCGGCGAGCTGCGCCATGGCGATCAGCTCAGTGGCGGCCTGGCTCTGGCGGTGGGCTCGATGGCCAGCCGCCATGACATGGTCACCCCCCAGTACGACCTGGCCGGCGAGGTGCGGGGCCAGGCCGAGCTGGTGCGGCAGCTGGAAGAGGAGCTGGAGCTGCATCCGGCCCACCGCTGGGGGGACCGCCGCCAACTCAAGAAGCAACGGCGGCGCATGGAGGAGCTGGATCTGGAGATCGAGGAGCGTCAGCGGCTGCTGCACCACCGCTCCAACCGCCACTGGGACACGTTTCTTTCGCTGATCGAGATCCTGCGCTTCTTCGGTGCCCTCGATGGTCCCCAGGGGCTGGAGCCCACCGAGGTGGGCCGCACCGTGGCTGCCCTGCGCGGCGACAACGAGCTCTGGCTGGGCCTGGCCCTGATGAGCGGCCACCTCGATGGCCTCGACCCGGCCGAACTGGCCGCCGTGTTCGAGGCGATCAGCACCGAGGTGAACCGGCCGGATCTCTGGAGTGGCTTCCCGCCGCCCGCCAGGGCGGAGGAGGCCTTGCACGATCTGGGCGGCCTGCGGCGAGAGCTGCTGCGGCAGCAGGAAAGTGCTGGGGTGGTGGTGCCGGCCTGGTGGGAGCCGGAGCTGATGGGTCTGGTTCAGGCCTGGGCCAAGGGCACCGGCTGGAGCGATCTGATCGCCAACACCTCCCTCGATGAGGGCGATGTGGTGCGGATCCTGCGCCGCACCGTGGATCTGCTGGCCCAGGTGCCCTACGCCGAAGCGATCAGTGAACGGCTGCGGTCCACAGCCCGAGCGGCCCTCAAGGCGATCAACCGCTTTCCCGTGTGCGAGGTGCAGGATCTACTGGCGATGACGAGCGAAGCAACAAGCCATCAGCCGCAGGAGATCACCCCCCATTCTTGATCGCCGGCCTTTTCAAGCGCCTGGTTGCGGAGCTTTTAGACTCAAACGATGAGCAGCACGGTCAACCTGCACGCCATCGCCCCCGCCCAGGTGCTGCGGGGGGCCGGGGCCTGGCAGGAGTCCTTGCCAAGGATATCGGCTCTTTGCCAACGCCCCTTGGTGCTGGGCCGCAGTTCCAACACCGCCGCCTTGCGCGACAGGCTCCTGGCCGATCTGCGCCGCGGGGGACTGGCGCCGCTGGCTGGGGAGCTGCGCTTCGATTGTTGCGAGGCGGACCTCACCCGGTTGGCCGCAGAGGCTGCTGCAGGCGCAGGCACCGATGCCGTGGTTGCGATCGGTGGGGGCAAGGTGCTCGATGCCGGCAAGCTGCTGGCCCATCGCCTGGGTCTCGCCTGCATCACCGTTCCCACCAGTGCGGCCACCTGTGCCGGCTGGACCGCCCTGGCCAATCTGTACTCCCCCCAGGGCGCCTTTCAAGGGGATGTGGCCCTGGATCGCTGCCCCGATCTGCTGGTCTTCGACCATGGACTGGTGCGTCAGGCGCCGGCCCGCACCCTGGCCAGTGGGATCGCCGATGCCATGGCCAAGTGGTACGAAGCGTCGGTGAGCAGCGGCGGCAGCGGCGATGGGCTGGTCCAGCAGGCGGTCCAGCAGGCCCGGGTGCTCCGCGATCAGCTCCTGCTCGATGGGGTGGAGGCGATGGCTGCGCCCAGCAGCGAAGCCTGGGTGCGGGTTGCCGAAGCCTCCGCCCTCACGGCCGGACTGATCGGCGGTGTCGGCGGGGCCGGCTGCCGCACCGTTGCCGCCCATGCCGTCCACAACGGCCTCACCCAGTTGGCCGCCTGCCATGGGGCCCTCCACGGGGAGAAGGTGGGCTTCGGTGTGCTGGTGCAGCTGAGGCTGGAGGAACTGCTGCGTGCCAACCATCTAGCCGCCCAGGCCCGGCGCCAGCTGATCGCCTTGTTTCGCTCGCTGGCGCTGCCGGTCAACCTCGACGATCTTGGTCTGGCGGCCTCCAGCCTGGGCGAGTTGCGGCAGGTCTGCGCCTTTGCCTGCCGGCCTGGCTCCGACCTGCACCGCCTGCCCTTCCCCGTCAGTGAAACCGACCTGCTGGCTGCCCTGCTGAGCACAACGGCAGGAGTGCCGGTTCCCCCAGCGCTCTCCCCGTCCCGCGAGTCCGGTTCTTGAGCGGCGAAAACGGAACTGAGAGGCGCTCGGGCCGGCAACTGCTGGAGTGGGCGTCGCAATCCCTGCGAGATCGCCAGGGGCGGGAGCTGGCCGCCAGCGTGCAGTGGTGGGACCTGCTGGGCTACCCCGACCCATGGCCGGTGGCCGTGCTCGGCAGGGGGGAACCGCTGCTGCTTCTGCATGGCTTTGACAGCTCCCTGCTGGAGTTCCGGCGGCTGGCCCCGTTGCTGGCCGGGCGGGCCCAGCTGTTCATCCCCGATCTGTTCGGGTTTGGCTTCGGTCCCCGTCGCCTCGATGCGGCCTACAGCCCGGCCGGGGTGCTCGACCACCTCGCGGCCCTGCTGGAGGTCATCGCCAGCCGCAACGACCGGCCCGTGGGTGTGGTCGGAGCCTCGATGGGCGGTTCGGTGGCGATGGAACTTGCCCGACGCTTTCCCGGCCGGATCAACCGCCTGCTGCTGCTCTCTCCCGCTGGGCTGACCGGCCAGCCGATGCCCCTGCCACCGCTGCTGGATCGCCTGGGGGTGTGGTTCCTGGGCCTGGCGGCGGTGCGCCGCGGCCTCTGCCGCCAGGCCTTCGCCGATCCCGCCACCGATGTGGGGCCAGCAGAGGAGGAAATCGCCTCCTTGCATCTGCGGGTGCCCCTCTGGGGCGCTTCCTTGGCTCGGTTCGCCCGCAGCGGCGGCTTCGCTGGCTGTGGCTCCCCCTTGCCTTCCCAGCCGATCACCGTGCTGTGGGGGGAGAACGATCGCATTCTCAGGGCTTCCCAAAAAAAAGCGGCGGTCGCCCTGCTCGGCGACCGCCTGAACCTGCTCCCCAACTGTGGGCATCTGCCCCATCTCGATCAGGTGGAGCGGGTAGCCGCCGCCTGGTGAGTGGCCGCCCTGCCGGGCACAACGCCGCCGCGTCGAAGCTCGATCACCAGAGGCCGCGGATGGGTTCTACGGGCTGGGGAGCTGGCTGAGGTGTGAACACCTCGGGAGCGGGCCGGGGGGCGGGAGCAGGTACGGGTTGTTCCACAACCACCACCCGACGGGATCCGAAGCGATAGCGTAAGCCCAACTTGGCTCCGAAGTCGTTGTAGGAGTCGTAGCGGACGTTGCTGGTGCTGAAGCCCTCGGTACCGGAATAGGTGCCTTCAGCGTAGACGTCGAAGTTGTAGCTGGCGGCATAGCTCACGCCCACCTTGGCCTGCCAGCCGAACAGCCCCCTGTTGCTGCTACCGGTGCGGAATCCACCCACGCTGAAGCTGGGCGTGCTGAGGTTGGTGTAGCCGAGCCCACCACCGATGTAGGGGGTCCATCGTCCGGTGGGAATGATGTCCCAGTAGGCACTGGCGAAGATGTCGTTCTTGTTGATGATGCCCGAGGCTCCCGGATTGAAGTCGCTCACGGAAATCTCGTTAAGGCTGGCTGCGGTATAGCTATAGGTCAGTTCGGCACGGATCGCACCGAAGTCGTAGCCGAGGCCGCCATCAACGGAGAAGCCACCGCCGAACTGCAAGTCGCCATTGAGGTTGTCGTCGAAGTTGCGAGTGCGGAAACCTACATCAGAAGGCCAGGCAGCGCCCGCACCCACCGTGAGGTACCAGCCAGGTGCCTGCTCGAACTCGCCGGAGGCGTTCACCTCGATCGCCTGGGCCTGGGCGACCGGGGTTTGGGGGGCAGTCGGGGCGACCAGGGGTTCACCGCCGGCCAAGGTGAGGTCCGCTGCTTTTCCTTCTGTCGGTAATGATCCGGTGGCGGGGGCTTCGACAGCCCTGGCGGGGGTGATGAGGGTGGCACTGCCGAGGGCCGTTACGGTTGCTCCGGCCAGCAACAAGCGTTTGAAATTCATTTCGATGACCGATCAACTCTTTGATCCTAGACAACAGAGATGGGCGTGAAACTCAAGAGTTAAGTCAGCTGGCGAACTGTCTGATTTTCTTCCGGTTGAATCTGTTAAAAGTTTCTGCGTTTTCTGACAATGCTGATCTCAAAATGATTAGAGTCTCACGATGACGGGCTCGGACCCAGCCGCCAGTGGTGGAGGACCGCTGCTGCAGTTGATCGCAGCGGGTCTCCAGCTCTGGATCCGCAGCCAGTGCGAAGCGGTGGAGAGCCTGGATCTGCAACTGCACGGCACGGCCCTGCAGATGCTGCGCGGCCAGCTGCAGGGCCTCACCCTGATGGCCCGCCGGGTGGTGTACCAGGACCTCCAGATCGAGCAGGTGCAGCTGAGCAGCGGAGCGTTGCAGGTCAGGGTCGGCAAGCTGCTCAGGGGTCAGTCGTTCCAGCTTGACCATCCTCTCCAGGTGCAAGGCCAGGTGGCCTTCACCGCCGACGGCCTGACCGGCTCACTGGCGCGGCCGCGCTGGCAGGGTCTGGCCGACACCCTTGGCGAGCAACTGCTGGGGCTGACCCCCCTGAAGGAGCTGCGCATCGTCGGAGATGCGCTGATCTTCGCGGCCCAGGCGGCAGGGGAAAGCCGGTTGATGGAGCTGGAAACCTGTCCCAGGGCTGTGGATGGCAGCCTCGGCCTCCTGTCCCCCGAAGGCGAACTGAGACTCCGTCTGCCGATGGATGGGGCTATCCACATCACCACGGCCAAACTCGAGGGGGGCATGCTTCAGCTCCATGGCGAAGCAAGGGTGACGCCCTGACCTCCCTCCCCTTCAGCTCACCAGGGGCAGCACCAAGGTCAGGTAATAGAACACCACCGCCGGGGTGAACAGATAGCTGTCAATGCGATCCAGGATGCCCCCATGGCCGGGGATGGCGTCGCCGGAGTCTTTAACGCCCGCATCCCGCTTCATCATCGATTCGGTGAGGTCCCCCACCAGGGCGAACACGGACACCAAACCGCCGAGCACCCCTCCCACGGCCCAGCCCCAGGGCCAGCCCAGCAGGACCCCGCCGAGGCCCCCCACCAGCAGGGAGCAGGCCAGCCCGCCCAGGGCGCCCTCGACGGTCTTGGCCGGTGAGATCGGCGAAAGCGGATGCCGTCCCAGGCGGCGACCGATCACATAGGAGCCGATGTCGGTGGCGACCACCAGCAGGCAGGCCAGCAGGGTGAGCACCATGCCTGGGCTGAACGGCCAGTCAGCGGTCCCCAGCTGGGGTGCCAGGGAGCTGGCGGTGAGGTCCCGCAGCCGCAGCCAATGGCTGGGCAGGAACCCCAGATAGAACAGGCCAAAGATGGAAGCGGCGATGTCGGCGATCGTGCCGGTGACCGGCTGCAGCAGCAGCCAGGCGCAGATGGCCGCACCCGACACCGGCAGCACGGCCGCCGCCAGCGCCGCGGCCGTGCCGCCGCCGCTGGCCCATTGGGTGGCGATCAGCAGCAGCTGACAGACCACCAGGGTGGTTTTTGTGGCGGGCCTGATGCCCTTGAACTGGGCAAGCCGAAAGAATTCCAGCAGGGCCAGGTGCACGATCACCCCGACCGCCAGGGTGAACCACCAGCCGCCCAGGCCCACCACCACCAGGCCGAAGCCCCCGGCCGCCAGACCGCTGGCCACCCGTGGCTGAGAGGTGGGCGCTCGGCTGGGTTCGTTCACCCGTGACGCTCGGCCGCGATCAGGAAGAGGGGTTCCGCCGCCGCCAACCGGGCCTGGCTGCCCCGGCGCTGCATCCTGTGCACCGTGGCCTGCACCACCTGCAGGTCCAGGGCCTCCAACTGACCCAGGGTGTTGGTGGCATCCACCAGGCCCTCCAGGTTCGCGGTACTGATCACCAGGCGGCCGCCGGGTTGGAGTGCGCTCCAGACGGCGTTCAACACGGTGGGCAAGGGGCGGCCCACCTCCAGCAGCACCCGGTCGGGTCGGGCCGGCAACAGGTGGAGGTCGTCGGGGGCCTGGCCGGCGTGGATGTGGAGATTGCCGATCGCGAAGCGCCGCCGATTCTTCTCCAGCAGCTCGATCGCCTCAGGATCCCGCTCCAGGGTGTGAACTGTGCCAGAAGGCATCAGCCGGGCGATTTCAAGGGCCAGGGCCCCGGTTCCCCCGCCCACGTCCCACACCACGGAATCCCTGCGGGGCCGCAGGTGCGCCAGCAGCATCACCCGCAGCTCCAACGGCGTCGGGCTGAATCCCGGTGCATCCTCGAAGGCGCCATCCGGCAGCCCTGGGGTCACGAAGTCCCATTCGAAGCTTGTTCCAGTCTTGGGACCACTTGACCAAGATCCAGAACTGCCGCCCTGCCCGGAAGCGCCCATTCGCAGCGCCAATCAGGCCACAACCTTCAAGCTATCAGCGATCAGATCGGGCCAGAGCTGCCGCTGCCGCGCCAGCCAGGCGGCCCGGGGTGGGTCGATCCGCTCGCCTGGGATCAGCAGGGGGATGCCCGGCGGATACGGGCAGATCGGCTCTGCCGCCAGCCGACCCGCCGCATCGGCCAGGGGCACAGCCTCGCTGGGCGCCCGCCACGCCTGTCCGACCGGTAGTTCCGGCTCGGCAACCAGGGGCAGAGGAGGCGGCTGAAAAGCCGGCAGGGCGGCCCCCCCGAGGGCGGCATCGAGTTGGCGCAAGCGGCGGCTCAGGCGCCAGGCCAAGGCGGGCGGCGGAACCAGGCCGAGGCAAAAGGTGAGGCAGCCGGGTTCCGGCAGTTCGGCGATCACGCCCCGCTCGATCAGCCAGGTGTCGGCCGCCAGGCCACTGATGCCGAGGGCCGCGGTGTTCAGCACCAGCCTCAGCGGATCCTGGTTGGCCACCAGCGGCACTCCCTCGGTGCTCAGTCGCTGGCGCAGCCGGGTCCCGATCCCAAGGGCGCGTTGCAGTTGCCGGGCGCCCCGGCGGCTGTGAAGGTGGGTGAGGGCCGCCGCCGCCGACGCCAGCAGCAAGGCGCTGGGGCTGGAGGTCTGCAACCAGAGCAGCCCCCGCTGCACGGCCTCGGCGTCGACCCGCTCACCTTGCTGCAGCAGAACGGCGCTCTGGCCCAGCCCACCGGCGGCCTTGTGCATCGACTGCACCACCAGGTCGGCTCCAGCCGCCAGGGCCGGGGCCGGCAGCAGACCTCTGGGCGGGGCGAAGGCGCCGAAATGGGCCCCATGGGCCTCATCGACCAGCACCGGCAGGCCCCGGCGGTGCACCAGCTCGATCAGCCCGCCCAGTTCACCGGCCAGCCCCTGGTAGGTCGGCCGGATGAGCACCACCGCCGCAAGGGGGCCGGCCTGCTCCAGAACCCGCTCCAGCCAGGCGGCCGTGGGCGGCAACCACAGACCGGTGGCGGCATCGAAGGGCAGATTGAACAGCACGGGCCTCAGCTGGCCCAGCACGCAGGCGTGCAGCAGGCTGCGGTGCAGGTTGCGCGGCAACAGGACCCGCGAGCCTGGCGGAGCCAGGCCCAGCAGGCCGGCCTGCAGCAAGCCACTGGCGCCATTCACCCCGAACCAGCAGCGGTCGGCGCCACAGAGCTGCGCCGCCTCGCCTTGGGCCTGGGCCACGGCCCCGTGGGGCTCCAGCGGCCCGCCGATGCCGGGAAGCTCGGGCAGGTCCCAGGAAGCGGGGGGGGCTGCCAGCAGCTGACGCAGCACCGGAGGCAGACCCCGTCCGCGGCCATGGGCCGGCAGGTGCAAGGCCAGGCCTGGTCCCGGGGCGCGCAGGGCTTGCAGCAGGCGCATGGCCGAGGCGGGAATCTCTTTAGAGTCTGGTCGCTTGACCTGTGGCAGCTCGGGAGTTTCCACCATCACCACCAGTGTTTCGGCCCCGTCGGCCCGCGTCGCCACCCCTGATGGGGAGCCCACCCTTCGCTACGACCCGCGGGCAGATCGCCGTTGGCTGTTGTTGCGGCCCTGGATCCTGATCGCCCGCTTCGTGGTTGTGGTCTGGCAACTGCTGGGTCTGGCGGTCCTGCTGGCGGTGCAGGGCGACAGCCAGGATCCGGCCGTGCAGCAACGGCTGGGCCAGCGCATCCTCACCACCCTCTCCGACCTGGGTCCCTGTTTCATCAAGGTGGGCCAGGCCCTTTCCACCCGCCCCGACCTGGTGCGCCGCGACTGGCTCGACCAGCTCAGCCAGCTCCAGGACAACCTCCCCCCCTTCCCCCACGCCGTGGCCCTGGCGGTGATCGAGGCGGAACTGGGGGCGCCGGCCGATCAGCTGTTCGAGCACTTTCCCGCCTATCCGGTGGCGGCAGCCAGCCTCGGCCAGGTATACAAAGCGGAAATCGCTGGCGGCCACTGGGTGGCAGTCAAGGTGCAGCGCCCGAACCTGGTTTTCCAGCTGCGACGGGATCTGGTGCTGATCCGCCTGATCGGGGTGGTCAGCGCCCCCTTCCTGCCGCTCAACCTCGGCTTCGGCCTCGGTGACATCATCGATGAGTTCGGCCGCAGCCTGTTCGAGGAAATTGACTACCTGCGCGAAGCCGACAACGCCGACCGCTTCGCCGCCCTGTTCGCCGCCAACCCCGCCGTCACCGTTCCATCCGTGGAGCGTCTGCTCTCCAGCCGCCGGGTGCTCACCACCACCTGGATCAACGGCATCAAGCTTCAGGACAGGCAGGAGCTGGAGGCCCATCACCTGGAGCCCGACGCCCTGATCCGCACCGGCGTGATGGCCGGGTTGCAGCAACTGCTGGAGTTCGGCTACTTCCATGCCGATCCCCATCCCGGCAACCTCTTCGCCCTGCCCGGCAAGACCGGTCCAATGGGGCATGTGGCCTATGTCGACTTCGGCATGATGGATTCGATCAGCGATGCCGATCGGCTCACCCTGACAGCGGCGGTGGTCCATCTTATCAATCGGGATTTCGAATCTCTGGCGCGAGACTTCCAGACCCTTGGTTTTCTGAGCAGAACCGCCGACCTCACCCCGATCGTGCCGGCCCTGGAGACGGTGCTGGGTGGACAGTTGGGCGAGAACGTCGGGTCGTTCAACTTCAAGGCGATCACCGACCGCTTCTCCGAGCTGATGTTCGATTACCCCTTCCGGGTGCCGGCCCGCTTCGCCCTGATCATTCGGGCGGTGGTGAGCCAGGAAGGCCTGGCGCTGCGGCTCGATCCCAGCTTCCGGATCATCCGGGTCGCCTACCCCTACGTGGCCCGGCGGCTGCTGGCGGGGGACACGGAGGAGCTACGCGAGAAGCTCCTTGAGGTGTTGTTCGATCGCCAGGGCCGCCTGCAGCTGGAGCGGCTGGAGAACCTGCTCGGGGTGGTCGAACAGGATGAGGCCAACGCCGACCTGCTGCCGGTGGCAGGTGCCGGCCTGCGCCTGCTGCTGGGCCGCCGCGGCGCCAGCCTGAGGCAGCGGCTGCTGCTGATGCTGGTTCGCGACAACCACCTGCACACCGACGATCTCCAGGCCCTGCTCCGGCTTCTGCGGCGCACTTTCTCGCCCCGCAAGCTGGCTGGCGACCTGCTGCAGCGCCTCAACCCCCTGGCCTCGGCCGCCTGAGGGCGGCGAAGCGATCGCTAGGGTCGCAGCCTCCACCGCCAGCCATCCCGTGACCTCCGAGCCGATCGACCTGAGCGAAGCATCCGGGCTGTTGGCTGGCGGCGGCTTCGGCGATCTCGACGCCCAGGAGATCCTGTTGCAGTACGTCCCGTTGGGACAACCGCCGTTTTTCCTGGCGGGCGTTGGCCTGCTGGTCAGCCTGCTTTGCGGACTGACCTTCTCCAGGCTGGTCCAGAACCGGTTGGATGGCTGGAAACAGGATCGGCTGGCCCTGCTGCCGCTCGGCTGCCTGGAAACCACTTCCTCCTATGGGGGAGTGATCCTCGGGGTGACGCTGTTCATCGGCGGCAGCCTGCAGGTGTTCGGCTTCGGTGGTGGCACCGCCCTGCTGGTGGCGCTGTTGCTGTCGCTGCTGACCGGTGGGGGTCTGTGGATGCAGCTGGAGCGGCTGATGGGCCAGGTGCAGGACGGCAGCTTCAGGGCCGTGGACTTCGACAACTTCGACCAGTTCTTTTAGGCGGGTCGGTCGTCAGGGGTTCTTGCGAATCCCCGAGAGAATGATTGCCTCCAGCCATTTCCGAGCAACCCAGGAGATGCGGAGGAGGCCGATTCCATTCCGTCCCAGTTTTGCTCCTAGGCGAATCAGCCAGGACTCTTTGGCTTCCTTCAATTGAAGGAAGCTTCCATGCTGCAGCATGGCCTGGTACTTATCGCAGGTCGCGCAGGGAATGTCTGGACGCGTTGGCACCTTCCCGAGAAGCATTTCCCGGGCATAGCGGATTCGGGTGTTGTTGAGTGCTTTCTGAAGAGGCTGGCCATAGGCGTTGCCGTAATCACCCCATGTATTCACGCAACAGCCAAGGATGCGACCGTCCCAGTTGATCTGTGGAGACTGGAAGAGTTGTTTGCAGATCTGCTCGCTCATGTAGTCGCGATTTGTTGTTGCAAGGTACTCGCTCTTGCTGGAAAAACCGCTGTTCACCTCTTTCCGTAGCTTGTCGGGATCCTTCAGCGGGGAGAATTGCTCATCCCAGGTGAGTTTCACGTAAAACTCCATTCCCAGTTCGGCTGCAAGGGTACGTGCCCTGGGAATCTCCTGCTGGTTGTGGCCGAAGGCGACGAACTGCCACAGCAGAATGGGGAACTGAGTTCGGTGAACCCTCTTGTGGTGGTTGATCGAGCGAATGTTGGCGATGACTCGATCAAAATCTCCATTGATTCGATATTGGCTATAGGTTTCCTGACTGGCACCATCGATAGAGCAGGTGATCTGCCGAACCCTGTATTTCACAATCGCTTCAAGGGCTTCTGGTTTGACGGTGTTGAGATTGGCGCCGTTGCTGATCGTGATGATCACATTGTGACGGTAGGCGACCTCCAGCATGAGGGGCAGCTGGGGATTAAGGAGGGACTCCCCCCAGTTGGAGAGCTCCACATGAAGAACATCCGGATTGTTCTCGATCAGATCTCGAAACTGATCCAAGCTCACAAAGCCAGATCCCAACTCGGTGTCAATCTTGCCCTGGGCCGTTGGGCAGGAAGGGCACTTGAGCTGGCAGTGCGTGGAAACATCCAGCCTGATCGAGTAAGGGGTGATCGCAGTCATGGCGAAAAGCCCCTTATTTCAACGATTCAGATGCTCAAGCTACTAGGTAACCCTCAAGCCTGCGGGACTGGGAGCGGATGCCGTCAAGGGCGCGGCGCTCCAGGTTGCGGGTCTTGTCGCGGCTCATGCCCAGGGTGCGGGCAATCGTGGTGAGGCTCATCGGTTCTTCGACATCGATGCCGTAGCGCATCTTCAGCACATCCCGCTGGAGGTCCGGCAGTTGCTCCAGCAGCGCCCGCATGTCGCCCCGCAGGCACTCGCTGTCCACGTTCTCCTCCGGCAGCGTCCCGTCCCCCTGCAGCAGGTCGAGCAGTTCGGTGTCCTCACCGTCGCCCACCTTGGTTTCCAGGCTCACCGGTTGCCGCGCCCGGCAGAGCAGATCCTTCACCTCCTCCTCCGGCAGCTCCACCGCCACCGCCAGCTCGCTCAAGGTGGGGGTGCGGCCCAGCTCCTGGCTCAGTTCCCGCTGGCCCTTCTTCAGCTTGTTGAGCGTTTCGGTGATGTGGATCGGCAGCCGGATCGTGCGGCTCTTCTCGGCGATCGCCCGGGTGATCCCCTGGCGGATCCACCAGTAGGCGTAGGTGGAGAACTTGTAACCGCGGGTGGGATCGAACTTCTCCACCCCCCGCACCAGGCCGATCGTGCCCTCCTGGATCAGGTCCAGCAGTTCCATGTTCCGCTTGGTGTACTTCTTGGCCACGCTCACCACCAGGCGCAGGTTGGCGGCCACCATGCGCTCCTTGGCGCGGCGGCCGTTGATCAGCTTGCGCTTCAGCAGCGGCAGACTCAGCCCCAGGGACTCGGCCCACTGCTCGGAGCTGGGCTTGCTGCCACCGCGCATCTCCAGCTCCTGTTCCGCCTCCTCGAGCCGCATCAGCTCCTGCACCTGGCGGCCCAGGGTGATCTCCTGCTCATGGCTGAGCAGGGGCACCCGGCCGATGTCACGAAGGTAGGAGCGAACCAGGTC
>Ga0247832_1001135_pt1 | contig 49265 bp, 36 predicted proteins | sample LaCruzMarch2015__10_FD_192407 | JGI IMG/M metagenome (GOLD analysis project Ga0247832, IMG submission 192407) | Freshwater microbial communities from meromictic Lake La Cruz, Castile-La Mancha, Spain - LaCruzMarch2015_4m | ecosystem: Environmental > Aquatic > Freshwater > Lake | place: Spain... | reverse complement strand
AGAAGTGCTGAAATTAGCACAAGGCAAGATTCTTGCTATCAAGCCAACCACTTGGAAGACAATGCCCCCCAAGTCGAACATCGTTCAATACGAGTTCAAGACGCCTGTCGAAGGGGACAAGTCCGCTCGTATTACGATCATGTCGGCGGGTGGATCCATTGAAAGCAACATCGAACGTTGGGTAGGCCAGTTTGAAGGTGCGAAGAAAGAAGACATTCAAGTTGAGAAAAAAGAAGTAGAGACCACCACCGTTCATATCGTTGAGATCGCAGGAACGTTCAAAGAGTCGATGGGTGGTCCGTTCGCTCCAGGAGGCGGCAAGGTCACTAAAATGGAAAACTACAAGATGCTTGGTGGTATTCTTGAGTTGAAGGATGGTGAGAAAGTTTTCATCAAAGCGACTGGCCCAGCTGAAATCATCGGTGGCATGAAAGAAGGCTTCATGAAGATGCTTTCGGAGATCAAGCTCCAAGACGCTAAGTAAATTAGGTAAAGTCGGTACATGAAGAAGGTGTTGGAGACCGCCGTCTCCCACCTTGGACGCTTGCGAAAGAAACGATCTTGAGAGTTGTTGTTCTTGAAACTGCGAAACAGGTCAATGAGTTTGCAGCGGATATGGTTTGTGCTTTGGTCGAGTTGCGTCAAAAGCAACAGCAACCCACCGTCCTAGGACTTGCGACAGGGGGAACACCTCTGGGTTTGTACAGCGAGCTCATCACCCGACACCAATCAGGCCGAATTTCTTTTGGCAACGTCGACACCTTCAATCTGGACGAATACGTAGGAGTCGCCCCGACCAGCCCTTGCAGCTATCACTATTACATGCGGGAGAATTTATTCCGGCATGTGGATATCGATCTTACGCGAACTCATGTGCCGCAAACCTACGACGTTGATTTGTCGGAAAGTGCGAGCCATTTTGAACGCCAGATCGAACAAGCTGGCGGCATCGACTTGCAGATCTTGGGGATTGGCGTGGATGGGCATATTGGCTTTAACGAGATTGGTTCGTCGCTGGGCTCTCGCACCCGAGTAAAAACACTAACCCATCAAACGCGTTCGGACAATGCTCGGTATTTCGAGAGTCTCGAACATGTTCCTCGTACAGCGCTCACGATGGGAATCGCGACCATACTGGAGAGCCAATCTATTTTGTTGATGGCTCACGGTGCTGGAAAAGCGCAAACGATTCGGAACACCATCGAAGGCCCGATCACGGCTTCCGTGCCAGCAACTGCCCTTCAGCTTCACCCTGACGTCACGATCGTTTTGGATGAAGCGGCAGCATCGTCCCTTGCTAACAAGGAATACTACTTGGAATCCGAGCGTAATCGGGGCTTGCTTTCCCGATCATCTTGAAGCAATTCATCGGTGCTTTCAGGATCCACACGGCGACAGCATTCGATCAGTCTTTCCACGATTGCATCGAGAGGTTCTTCCCAAGTTTCCGGAGTGCTATTCTCAGGAGCTATTTGGCTGATTTCTTCGGCCAGCAAGATGAATCGCAATACGTGTCGAAACAAGACCCCTTCTTGTTTCTGAAACCCACGGGCAGCGATGTACTTGTGGAAGTCGCAATTGAATTCCAGCAGTTCTCCCACGACCCAAACACCGCGTGTATACACATCATGAACACGAGGGAAATCGTAATTGAAAAGCCTCCGCATTTTTTCAGCCAACGGGATTGGACGTGGCGGTGGTGGCTTGAATCGGTCGTCATCGTATTTGGATCGCGATGTGCCACCGGCGGTCGCAGCCAACGTTTCCGCGTCAGGCTCTTCTTCGTCTTCGGGCCATTGACCGGTCAGTTCCGAAACCCCGGCGAGTCCAAGCTCCAGCAATTTTGGATGGAGCACTTCGGAGGCGAGCGGGCCGACGGGTAGATATTCAGGGGGCGGCACTTGAACCAATTTGGAAATGTTGGCTGGTAGTTCCAAAACGCTTTCCAACGCTTGAATCCGCTCGGCTTCGTTAGCATATTGCAGCAAGTGGATCATGAACAAGCCGTACAGGGGGTTCATGCTGCGCAGCTGCGAGACCAGTTCGAGCCGATCGGTCGGTTCCGCGCGATCGGGTCGGTAGTTATCCAGATCGTAGCCTCGGCCGGCTTCCTCGGCAGCGACCAATTGTGCAAGTTGCTCTTCGGAAAGAGTGTCGTCGTCATCATCGATGTCATCCGCCCCACCTTCCGAGTTCGGGTTTTTTTCGGCGGAGTAAGCGATCCACGGTTTGCGTTCAGGTTCTTTGGCTTTTTGGTTGGCGACGATTTCCGACTTCGTGGGAGCCGCCAGTAATTCGGGTCTTGGATGAAGATTCACAAAGCCAGCGGTCCAGAGCGTGATCAGCATTTGATTCAGATCCCGCTGCCCCTGAGCGATTTCATTGTTGGGCAGAAGACGTTTTCCAACCAGTTCGCGCAAAGGCTGAACCCTCGCATCATTCAACAAAACGTAGGCAAGCAGTCGCCAAGGAAGCAGCCCTTTGCTGGCCAATCGAGCGGACGGAGCGAGCCGAAGTTTTTCAAACTGCTCTTTGGTCCAATAAGTTTCGCCAGCCCGTTTGGTTGGCATTTTCTTTTTGAGCTGTTTCTTAGCTCGGATCAAGTTGGGGTCTTTCGTATCCTCTGGGATCATGTCGTATTGTTTGCGCCATCGCAGGTACTTGACATCGTCCTCATGAGCCAGCACGTAAACGAATCCTTGCGAATCAAACTGCGGTCGTCCAGCGCGACCGAAAATTTGCTGAGCCGTGCTGGGTTCGACAATCTTCTTTTTACCGAAGGGGCCTTTGACAATACTAGGAAGGATGACGCTGCGGGCGGGCAGATTAATACCTGCGGACAATGTCTCGGTGCAAACCGTGATGCTCAAGAGCTTTTCTTGAAAGAGCTGTTCGACGATGCGTCGGTAGCGAGGCATCAGGCCGGCATGGTGAACGCCGACACCTCGAATCAGAATCTGCTTGAGTTTTGGGCCTGCTCCCGTTGTAAAGTCATAGGCTTCGAGACGTTTGGTTAAGAAGGCTTGTCGTTCTTTATCGATCAGTTTTTTCCCTTTTAAAAGTTCAGCAACTTGCCAGCACTGATCTCGATTGAAGCAGAAAACCAAACCTGGCGTGCGTCGTTTGGCTTCGTCCCCTTCAGCGATCCTTTCCAAGTGCTCGTCAAGATAAGCATCGTCCACCCATTCAAACTGGAGCGGGACTTTTCGATCCGAGCTTTGAACCAATTCAAGACTTCGATCGTGGGCTCGCATCAGCCAACTACAAAATTCGACGCTGTTGCCGATGGTTGCAGAGAGAAGCATGATACGAGTGTGACGCGGCAACATCCCAAGGCTCAATTCCCAAACGATCCCGCGTTCTGGGTCGTTAAACGAATGGAATTCATCCATCACCACCGAGGCTACCGAATCGAACATCTCACGATTCTGCATCAAGCGATTCAACAGGATTTCAGCAACCACCACGAGAACTGGCGCGTCGGGATTCACGCGACGATTGCCGGTAATCAAGCCAACACTGGAAGCGGGAAATCCCCATCGAACGGCAGCCTGCTGAATCTCCGTCAACTTTTGGTCGGTGAGAGCAATAAGCGGGGTGGTGTAATAGCATTGCTTGCCGGTACGCAGTGCTTCGTAGATGGCGGATTCAGCAATGAGCGTCTTGCCGGTCCCGGTAGGAGCGCAAACCAATACGCCTTGTTCGCAGGAAAACCATGCGTAGAGCGCTTCCTCTTGAACCGGGTAAGGTGGGTAGAGTAGGCGATCAAAGTATTCTGCGGCGATCGTGTCGCGATCGATGGTCTGGGAATCCTGATTGGGTGTATTCATATTCCGGGTATTGTACGAACAAATAGAGAAGCGGCGCAAGGCAAGATGTTTTTTTCGAGCTGGAGATTGATCTATATTTTTGGAGAAGAAATTTTGTAGTATTGATGGGTTAGTCGAGTCGCATGCTATTTTTGAGCGGTGGATTCGAGACCACTACTGGTCGCAACCGGGTTGGAAGGACTCATCGCGATGGCAATATTTGGACGCCAGAAACGGCAAGCTCGAACCTACTGGGCCGAGCTCGGTTTTATGATCCTTGGACTGCTTGGATTGCAGCCAACGTTGTTCATGAGCCTTCTTCAGGGGACACCGGAAAAGGTGGCGAACTATGCGGAGCAAAATGGCTACTCCGTTTCACCTCAGTCGCTAGAAGCGATTCGTGACTGGACCACATCCCATTTGACCGGCTTGCTTCCGCATTCGCAGCAAGGTCCCATAAGCACTCCGAACGGTTGGGCGCCGGTCCCGGTTCAAGCAACCGGAGCGTTGCCTTCGACGAGCTATACGCCCAGCGGATACTTAGCTTCGCAGCCAATGACGCAGCCCTATCCAATGCAAAACACCTACGGGACGGCAGCGGGCTATGCGCAGCAACCTGCCACGTATGGCCAGACAGGGGCCGGATATGGCCAGCCCAACTACAGCCAACCCGGTTATAGCCAGCCCGGTTATAGCCAGCCCAACTACGGGCAATCCAACTACGGGCAATTTGGAAATGCTCAAGCCGGCTACGGCCAGCAGCCGCAATATGGAACCAATCCGGCGAATACCTACTCCGCCAATACTTATTCCGCGAATGCAAATCCAACGAATTCGTTCGGGAACCAGAATCAAACCGCTCAGCACCCCGCGGTCAATCCTCAGTCTGGTTATGGGTACAACAGTCCTTACCAAACCCCGGGGTATAGCGTACCGTCATCCAATCAGCAGCCTTATTACGGAGGTTCGTCGCTTAACGCGAACGCAAATCCTTATGGGGCGCCAGGTCCCGGCGGTGCAACGAATTCTTACAATTCCAACAATACTTGGAGCCGGGCGACTCCGTTGGGCAGTTCGACTGGGGGTTCGGGCTTTGGGGCCCCCAGTTATTCTCAAAGTTATCCCCCGGCGAATTACTCCGCTTCGCAATTCAATGGTACCCAGCCAAATGCTGGCGCTTGGCAGCGTTATCAGTCGCCTGGCTCGCCGTTGTACCGTTAGACGCTCGAGATAGCGAAGTCGTCGCGAAAGAAAAAAAAGGTTGGGCTAGCCAATTCCCAGCAAAAACGTTATTTAGATGGTTCCCAGCCGGTGGGATTCCAATTTCCTATTCCCAATTCTCAAAGAAATTTGACGATTTTTGTTCGAGGAACAAACGAAAATGCAAGTTAGTGAAGATGTTTTTGCCAAGGTTCAATCCGCCCTCGTTGATGCGCTTGGGGTCGACGAAGATGAAGTGACGCCACAGGCGACGATGGTCGGAGACTTGGGAGCAGAATCGATTGACTTTTTGGATATCGTTTTCAAGTTGGAAAAGAGTTTTGGTATCAAGATTGCCACCGAAGATCTTTTTCCCAAGGATATTCTGACCGAAAGCACTTACGTTCAAGACGGCAAAGTGACTGCAACGGGCCTAGAAGAACTCAAGAAGCGTATGCCCTGGGCAGACCTGTCCAACTTTGAAAAGAATCCACGCGTTCAGGACTTCGGCGATTTGCTAACCGTTAGCGATTTGTGCCGTTATGTCGTCTCCAAGGTTGCGTAGTTCGGAACGGATGCGAAATGAGATGGTTCTGGATCGATCGATTTACGGAGTTCGTTCGCGATACGCGAGCGACTACGATCAAGAACATTTGTTTCGGTGAAGAACCGATTGATGATTATTTGCCAGGCTTTCCGCATTACCCTCATTCGCTGATCATTGAGGGGATGGCTCAAACGGGAGGTCTTCTTGTTTCTGAGGCTGAAGGTTTTCGAAAGAAAACCGTTCTTGCCAAAGTTTCCAAGGCCATTTTCCATCATGTGGCACTCCCCGGCGATCAAATGGTCCTGGAAGCGATCGTTCAAAACAAGCAGCCCGCAGGCGCTCTTGTTGAAGGAAAGGTTACCATCGGAGGGGCTTTACTTGCTGAGATGGAACTTGGTTTCGCGTTTCTCGACGACGATCGGTTCGGAGACACCACCCTTTTCCCACCCGAGGATTTGTTGCGAACCCTTCGGATTCTGAAGATGTTCGACGTTGCTGTCGATCAAAACGGGAATAGAATACAGGCCCCTGAGCATATGCTTGAGGCCGAACGTCAGGCGGCTCGCGATATTCGATTTGCCCGCGTTCGATAATCGGTACTCGTTTGCCGATTCGATTTTCCAAGACCGAAGTTTCGCACGCGGTAATAAACCCCGCGGCGGGCATCAGTCTCCAACACTGGTAACTGGGAGAGAATGCGTTGATGCGACGCCGTGTGGTTGTAACTGGGATTGGGATGATCAATCCTCTTGGGCATGATGTTCAGACGGTTTGGTCCGCGCTGAAGGACAGCCAAAGTGGCGTGGGGCAAATTTCGGTGTTCGATCCGACGGGTTACCCCACCACCATCGCTGCCGAAGTCAAGAATTGGGATATCTCCAAAGCGGGTGAAGATCTGAATGTTTGGAAGCATCGCGGTCGGCACACGCGGTTTGCGATCGGCGCAGCCAAGCAAGCGATCGCTCAGTCAGGAATTCTCGAGTCCGGTTTAGCTCCGACCCGATTAGGCGTTTACATGGGCGCCGGGGAAGGCAACCAAGACTTTCCGAACTTCACCAACATGATCGCCGCAGGAGTCCAGAACGGAGAATTCGACCTCGCTTCGTTTCTTCGCCGGGGTCGCGAGATTCTGGATGTGGAAGCGGAACTGGAACAAGAACCCAACATGCCAGCAGCCCATTTGGCTGCCTTCTTTGATGCACAAGGTCCGAACAGCAATTGCTTGACCGCATGTGCCGCAAGTAGCCAAGCCGTGGGTGAAGCAACCGAACTGATTCGTTGCGGTGATGCCGACGCCATGATTGCCGGCGGAGCCCACAGCATGATTCATCCTTTTGGCCTAACAGGCTTCAGTTTGCTGACGACCCTGTCGCAACGCAACAGCGACCCAACTCGGGCATCGCGTCCCTTTGATAAGGATCGAGATGGATTTGTCTTGGGAGAAGGTGCCGCAATCGTGATTCTGGAAGAATACGAACATGCACGCAAACGTGGTGCCCCCATTTTTGGTGAAGTGCTAGGCTATGGAAGTACCGCAGATGCTTATCGAATCACGGACATTCACCCTGAAGGACGCGGCGCTATCGGCTGCATGCGACAAGCCATCGCTGATGCGAAATTGAACTTGGATGAGATTGGTTACGTCAATGCGCACGGAACGAGCACCTCGGTGAACGACCGAACCGAAACGTTGGCTTGCAAAGGCGTTTTTGGCGATCGCGCAAAACTGACCCCAGTTTCAAGCACCAAGAGCATGATGGGACACCTGATCGCTGCCGCCGGCGTCACCGAGATGATCGTGTGCATGATGGCTATCCGCGACGGAGTTTTGCCACCTACGATCAATCAAGAAACGCCCGATCCGGATTGCGATTTGGACTACATTCCTAATGTTGCTCGCCAATCCAAGCTCAAAGTGGCTCTCAATAACAGTTTCGGGTTCGGTGGCCAAAACGTTACGCTAGCCGTTGGCGCGCTAAGGAACATCTAACGTGGTGATTACGGATCAGATGCTGCTGGCCTACATTGAGGAATCGCTATCTAGCGAAACGATGGCAAGCATCGAGACTGAACTGCGCACGGATGATTCACTTCGGAACCGGCTCGCACAATTGATTGGGCGTCGGGATAGCGGCGTTCACACCGTGGGCGATATTTGGCGACGCCATCGCCTGACCTGCCCCAGCCGCGAATTGCTGGGCAGCTATCTCCTCGGAGCCATGATGGATGAACAGGCCGATTATATCCGCTTCCATTTGGAGCAAATCGGCTGTCGCTTTTGCCAATCGAATCTTGAAGATTTGTCAGACAGTCATCATCGCGATGCCGTGACGGCTCGCAGAAAAAAATATTTTCAAAGCAGCGTTGGACGACTCCGTCCGGAAGGACCAGGTTGATCCATGCGAGTTGGTTTTGTCGCAAAGGTAATTTACGATCGCAAATTTGGCTTCATCAAGTCAGACCACTTCCGCGACGATGTTTTCTTTCACTTTTCGAAGCTGGAAGGAATTCAGGGCCGATTTTTAGAAGAAGGCCAAGAGGTCGAGTTCGAGATCAATGAGATTTTGCGGCTGGATGAACAAAAGCTGGAGGCGACTTTGGTCAAGCCAGCCACAAGGCCTTTAAGCAAATCGCTCGACGAAAAATCGATCCCCTTCATGCAGGCTTCTCATCATCCGAAAGCTCGGCAACGAAAGCCTCGTTGGCGAGAAAAAGAGATCCCTACAGATCCAAACCTTGCATCAACCCCGCTCACCGCTGAATCCGCTGAACCAAAATCAGATGAAGCCCCAGGAGGGCCTTATCTGGATTCAACAATTCCGCTGGAGCCTGAGAAGCTGGCCGATTAAGTCGCATAGAATCGACCCGGGTCATTGCCGCAAGCAAGGAGATGCGGGAGCGATTCCCCTTTTTGGTTCGCTCCGAGATCGAAACAAAGACAAGAACGAGACAACTGTTGATCCGTTTGCTTCCCTTTTCAAGCAAGAAAGTTACAGAATATGGCGCTGGGTAAGACTTTTGATAGTGTCGTGAACACCGTTGGAAATACTCCGATGATTCGAATCAATCGTTTGGTTCCTGCGGATCACGCGACGGTTTTCGCGAAGTGCGAGTTCTTCAATCCGCTTCACAGCGTGAAAGATCGTATCGGGATGGCCATGGTGGAAGATGCCGAGAAGAGCGGCAAACTCACCAAAGAGACTCATATCATTGAACCGACCAGTGGAAACACTGGGATCGCCTTGGCCTTTGTTTGCGCCGCCAAGGGCTATCGGCTCACTCTTACAATGCCTGAATCGATGTCGATTGAACGTCGATCGTTGCTTCGAGGCTTAGGGGCCAATCTTGTTCTGACACCTGCAGCCGAAGGGATGCGCGGTGCCATTGCCAAAGCTTCCGAAATGGTCAACAACGACCCTAACGGCTGGATGCCTCAGCAGTTTGAAAACCCAGCCAACCCCGCCGTTCACGAACGGACAACAGGCCCTGAAATTTGGGCCGATACCGCAGGCAACATCGACGCGATCGTCGCAGGCGTGGGAACGGGCGGGACGATTACGGGCGTTTCAAGATACCTGAAGAAAATGAACCCGAACTTCAAAGCGATCGCCGTCGAACCCAAGCAATCGCCTGTAATCAGTGGCGGTCAACCTGGCAAACATCGTATCCAAGGCATTGGGGCTGGTTTCATCCCCAAGAACTTGGATCAGTCGATCATCGACGAAGTCATCCAAGTGGATGACGAACTGGCTTTCGAATGGGGCCGAAAACTATCCAAGCAAGAAGGTATCATGGGGGGGATCAGCAGTGGTGCCAACATGTGGGCCGCCGCTCAAGTTGCCGCGAGGCCTGAATTCAAAGGGAAACGTATCGTGACCATCATGTGTAGCTTGGGCGAGCGTTATCTCTCAACACCGTTGTTCGGTGACTTAGGTACCTAAATCCAATCAACATCGATTCCATTGCGAGAGCATGTATGAACGACCAGCAGTTCCTTCCAAGACGGCGATTTCTAACTCATCTAGGACAAAGTGCTGTTGGGCTTTCCGCATTGGCTTCTTCAGGCGGTCTCCTTTCTTCGGCTCGAGCGGCCGACAAGGGATCCGCTTCGCGCGATCCGGCTTGGAACGAAGCTACCCGCAATGGACTCGACTTCTTGGCTCGATCGCAATCTGCTCGTGGGCAGTGGAATACGCCCCCCTATCCCGTGGCCATCGCAGCGCTCGCTGGTACCGCATTGCTTTGTAGTGGTTCCACCATCACACAAGGACCTTATGCAAAGTATCTGAGCCGAACCGCAGATTACTTGATCAGCAAAAGCCGGTCCAATGGGCTTATTGGAGACCCGATGGAAACCGACCCTCGGTATACGTACGGTCATGGTTTTTCCATGCTCTTTCTTTCGCAGGTCCTTGGTGAAGAGGGGCTGCAAGATCGACGCGACGATTTAGTGGACGTTCTCAATCGAGCCATCGCGTTTTGCGGCAAAGCTCAAACGCCTGCCGGCGGCTGGGGGTACGTGAGTGGTAAAGACCAAAACGACTACGATGAAGGCTCCACCACCATCACTCAGGTTCAAGGTCTTCGAGGATGCCGCAATGCGGGGTTAGCCGTCCCATCGGAAATCATCGAGTCCGCGAAGCGATACATTTACAAGTGCCAAAACGATGATGGTGGAATCAGTTACTCCAGCCAGCAAATGGGAACCTCTCGACCAGCGATCACAGCAGCTAGCTTGGCAGCCTTATACAACGCAGGCGACTACGAAGGAAAGAAAGTGCCGGAGATGTTGGCTTACACTCGGCGAACTCTGTACCCTTTGGTTGGAGGGGACGAGTCCTTCGGGCATTGGCATTACACCTACCTGTATTACAGCCAGGTCGTTTACCGACAAGGGGACGAAGATTGGCTTCCATTTCGCGATCGACTTTACACACGAATTGCGAACGAGCAAAACCAAGACGGATCTTGGGAGGGTCAAATCAACAATATCTACACCACTGCTTGCAACTTGATCATGCTGCAATTGGATCTTGGGTATCTCCCAATTTTTCAGCGATAGCAATGCGCATTCGTTGATTGGCAATGAGGAACCGATGCATTACCCTGCCCTACGGGCGTGTCTCCGCGACGGTTGGGCTTGCCCAACACGTCGCAACAGGTTTGGTGCGCTAGACATCGCGACTAGCCGACCAAACCTGTTGCATTCGTCGGGCACAAGGCCCTGGAATGCGGGGGGCTTTTGGGGGCTCGGTTGTGTTAGCACACCAAACCTATTGCGAAGCTAGGGCACAAGGCCCAACTTCGCGTTGCTCACGCGGGCGTCGAAAACCCGCACGCCCGGGTGCACGCCGCACACACACGCCGCTGCGACGGTTGGGCTTGCCCCAACACGTCGCAATAGGTTTGGTGTGCTAGACATCGCGGCTAGCCGACCAAACCTGTTGCATTCGTCGGGCACAAGGCCCTGGAACGCGGGGGGCTTTTTGGGGCTCGGTTGTGGTAGCACACCAAACCTATTGCGAAGCTAGGGCTCAAGGCCCAACTTCGCGTTGCTCACGCGGGGGCCGCGTGCACGCGAACGTGAGCGGTAAAGACCAAAACGCCGACGATGAAGGTTCGACCCCAATCACTCAGGCTGAAAGTCTTCGAGGATGCCGCAGCGCGGTTGCTATCGCTTATCCAAATCTAAGAATTCGATCATCGATGGGTTTCCAACACCAGCGTAATGACCTGTGAATTGTAGCGACCCGTGCACCGGATCGACACGGAAGACAGTGACGTGGTCCGCGCGTTGATTGCAGCAATACAAGAACTGCCCCGTTGGGTCAAAGTTGAAACTTCGGGGATAGTTTCCTCTGGTCCATTCTTCGCCCAAATAGGTCAATAGTCCGTCCTGACCGATCGAAAAAATCGCAATACTGTCATGGAGCCGATTGCCGGCATAAAGATGCTTTCCGTCTTTAGACACCAAGACTTCCGAACAAAAATTGCTTCCCTCGAAACCCGGCGGCAGGGTGGAAATCGTTTGCTTTAAGGCTATTGTCCCGAGATCCTGGCCGTATTCGAATACAGCGATCGTGGATCCCTCTTCCTGGATGGAGTAAAAGAAACGACCATCGGAACTGAAATGAAAGTGCCTTGGTCCGTCGCCAGGAGGAGTGGCCACAAAGCTCGGGTCGTTAGGGGTAAGCTTTCCTGTCTGTGCGTCGAACTTCCAAATGAAGATTTTGTCTAACCCCAAATCGACGTGCAATACAAAGCGGCCAGCCGGATCCGCCTGGATCATGTGCGCATGCGTGCGATCATGACCGCTCCATGCAAAGCTGCCTTTGGGAGCATTGGCTGCCTTGGTCGGTCCAATCTTCCCAGCATCCACCTTCACATCCACTGCGCTACCAAGAGACCCATCGGGCTGAATAGGGAGCACCGCGACGGACCCGCCGAAGTAATTCGCGACCAACAGAAACTTTTTGCTTGGATGAATGCTAATGTAAGTCGGTCCAGCACCACCGGAAGGAACGGAGTTCAGTAGCGAAATCGATCCCGTCATCGGATCAATCGAAAACGAGCTCACCGTACCCTGTTTTTCATTTCCCACCCGTTCTGTTTCATTAGCGGAATACAAGTGTGTCCCCGCTTGGTTTACGGCCAAGCAGCTGGGACTGTTTCCCATCTCGTAAACGCCACTAGCCACCAGCGATCCATTTTCGCGATTGACCTGGAAGAGATGAATACCGCGACCGTTTCCCGGAGGCAAATCGACTTGGGTCGGCAGTGTGTCCTTCAGCGGAGAGCTAAAGGTACCCACGTAAGCCATCAGCGGTTTTGCCTGTTGAGCCATCGCAAAACCGTTGAAAAGACAGAGCCCCATGCAGCCAAGTGGGAGAAACAAGTTTCTTAAATTCAGTCTGGTGAACATTTCTGATTTCCACATTGGGAGAGGGGATTTGATTCGTCTTCCGGGGGGTTACGCGTGTTGCATATAGATTTCTTCAAAAGGCTGGATCACAACGAACCCATCCCCTTGAAACAGCATCTGGATGCTTTCACCGCTACCGCGTCCAAAGAAGGTCTTAAGACTGATATCGGTTTTGAATTCAGGCGTTAGATTCCCGCTCCACGCAATGGTCGCATTGGGGTCTGTGACGACCGGTCGATCCGGGGTGACTCGGATGGTAAGCGGATCGTAGTGGGACGTAATGGCAATCATGCCTGACCCTTGGAACAAGGCGTTGAACAGACCACCACTCATCATGGCTGCCATTTTGCGAAGCATTCGAATGTCGTACTTGAGCGAAGGCTCAAAAGCCAAGACATCATTAGCATTCACAAAGATCGATTCGTTTTCCAAATTCAAAATCGTGATCTTCTTGCCTGCATCGGCCAGGTACACAACGCCGCGACCGGAGGCTTTGGTCAATTTGGTACCTTCACCGCTAATTGCCTTTTTGAGAAGGTTGCCCAGCCCTTGTTGCAGAATGCCCTCGCGCTCGAATTTTACCGTTCCAAGATAGGCAATCATCGAACCTGTCTTCGTCCAGATCTCCCCTTTTAGGTTGACTTCCAGGATGCGGTCCCCTTCCAGTTCGAACAGACCTTGTCCTTGGTCTTTTTGAATCGAGGCAGCAAGGAATTCTTTGAGTCCATATCGGGACATAGTGCAGACCCTTTCATTTGAATCTTAATGGAATAAACGATGTCATTGGTGAGATGTCGTACGAAGCAGCAACTTCGACTTGCTAAGTATACAAATCTATTCTGGAAAATGTATTGTATGGGCTATTCCTTAACCCGATCGTAACCTTAAAACGAGCCATGCATGTGAATCTACGCACATCGCCACAACGAAAGCATACTAATCAGCTACTTGATTGCCAGTTAACTGGCAATGATTCCGTCCTAAGTTGAACCGCTGGCGCTAACGCGGATTATTCATGAACCTAGTTCGGCTCGTTGCTTTAGTGAAGTCGTTATTGGATAATAGCGGTACGACGGACTTCCAAGTCCGTCCATGTGGAATTCGACGGACTAGGAAGTGGGGAATTCGACGGACTAGGAAGTCCGTCGTACCATGAAATCAACAGCCCGGTAAGCGAGGGGCGATGTTGATCCAAAGGTTACTGTTTGAAATTGATCTTGAAAAACCAATGGGCAGCGGGGGATTCGTTGCACCCAAGAATTGTCTGTGCGTGCGATGGCAAGTAAATCGCGAATGAGTACTGGTTCGGGGGAGGGAATCAATCCAAGCGAACAACCCAGGTATCCTAAAATCGATTGTGGTTCCCAACCCTGTTTCCTGTAGCTACTCAGTCGGCTATCGCCGTGCCGTTTCGCCAATCGGCGGCCGTCGATTCCGGTTACCAAGGGTGCATGCAACCACGCTGGACAGGGCCATTGCAAGGTCTGATACAAAGCGATCTGTCGGTAGGTACTGTAGATTAGATCGTCCCCTCGAACCACGTGATTGATATCAAAATCGTGATCATCGACAACGACCGCGAGCTGGTAGGCTGTTACACCACTGCTACGCGCGATCACAAAATCGCCAAGCTTGGATTTCGCATCCAGTTGTTGCGAACCATGGAGCTGGTCATGAAATTGAAACATGCCCTTGGGCATGCGAAATCGCCATGAGAAGACTTTGCCCTGTCGCGTCATTTCCTCTGCATCCGCGACGGTGTTTCCGGCACAGGTCCCAGGATAGACTGCCCCATCCAGAACGGACTCGTGCGGTGCGCTCGCTTCGCTGGTCGCGCTTGCTCGATCAATATCCGTTCGCGAACAACAGCATGGGTAGATCAGCTCTTGCAACTTCAATTGGTCGAGAACTTCTTGATAACGCGATTCTCGTTCCGACTGAGTGACATAGCTGGTGGTGGCATCGACTCTGTCCCAGTCGATGTCAAGCCAAGCAAGATCTTCCAGCGCTTCGGCCATGGCTCCTGGCTTGGTGCGTGGCGTGTCCAGATCCTCGACACGCAAAAGAAGTTTGCCATCGAATTGTCTGCATAAGAGCCAAGCGACCAGATACGTTCGAGCGTTTCCAATATGCTGAGCTCCGGTCGGGGACGGAGCAAGTCTGCCAATGTAGCTCATTTGCAATCGACTTGTGCGGATTGATTGGCTGTGTAAGTTGTGGTTATGGTCGCACTGGGAATCGCGTTGCGAAGCTGTGCAACACACCAAGCAGCGTGGTCGGCATCGCGAGTGACACAGCAGACCGTGGGTCCCCAGCTGCTTTGAACCGCTCCTTGAATCCCAAGCCTTTGGATCGTTGCAACGGCGGACGCGATTTGAGGCGTTCTATAGATCCCTCCTTGAACGCTTGCGAAAACACCTCCGGCTAGTATTCCGTACTGGCCGATGGAGCGATCGAAGGTTTCCCAGTCTTTGCTCAACACAGCCGGAACGATCTCGTTCGAAACCAAGCTTAGCATCACGCTGCGACCCGCGTTAGGAGTCGACGAACAGCGTTCAAACATTTGTAGCTCCGCATCGCCGCTATCGCCAGGAGCCGATGAGTGGTCGTGCACCAATAAGACAGGCCAATCTGATGGAAAGTGATAGCGGTCGGTTCTTCTCGTTGAAGCTCCCTCAGGAACATCTTCTGCAACGTTTACTTCGTTCGAATACTCGTGCCCATGATCGACAATGAAACCTCCTTCTAAAAAGCCTTGAAGTCCAATGTTAGATCGTTTTCCACGATGGCTCAGGGTTGCAAGAACATGTCGAAGGGAACGTTTGGGATCGACCGAAAGCTTTTCTTGATAAGAATGAAGCACTTTTTCTAGCGACATCTTATTTGGCCAAGTTCGCAGCTGGTCATGGTCAAGCGATTTGACCGCTTGCAATAAGACAGCTAGCGTACAGGCCATTTGAGTTCCCGAACCAAGGCCGCAATGAGGAGAGGGAGTCGAATGAAGTGAAATGGACTCTAGGAATGCGACAGGACGCGAGGGGGCATTTTTGCTTTGGTGATTTTGCTCCCTAGCGAAGTCCCAGCTCAGGAAGGATTCGATCCTTGGTTTCCAATACTCATTCGCATCAACACTCACCCTCTCCGGCGCATCGTATTGTTCTGATTGATTGACGCTGGCGACGATCGCTTCGACTTCAGCGACAGAATGGTCGATCATCAAACCGACACCCGCGAAACAGTTTGGTTCACTTGGGCAAATTTCAGACAACCCAAAGTGCAGCCGACCATGGGAGCGTACCATGATGCTCCGCGATGAATGGCTTGATTTCGTAGGGTTCGATTCCTTCATGGCAAGATTGGGTTCGGGAGATGCCTCGACTATGCTTCGACCTCGGCCGCCGCAATGACCATGGCATCGTCTGCATTGCCGGCCCATTGAGGCAGATCCAGCTTGGTGGCTTGCCAACCGGGATGGCATAACGAGCCAGTTTTTGGGGAGTCTTTTCCGATGACTCGCCAACGGACGGGGGATGCATTTTCGGGTAGCTCGATGGTTTCGCCTTCAGGAGAGTCGACCAAGTGCTTTAACCCGAACATGCGATCGAGCACTTTCCGGGAGTCGCGGAGAACATCGCGAGCAGCCGCGCCAATCTGAGCATCGCTGTACGAATCGAGCGACTCACCCACCAAATCCAAAAATCGCGACTCACGTTGCAAGGCGCTCAGCAGAGTCAGGGCGCCGTTGCGATCGCTCGATTTGGACTTGGTCGGAACCGGGGATTTTTGTTGTGGCAAGCTAGATATGCTAGCATTTTCTGATGGAGTGGGGGAGCTGGTTGGCTGCTTGGGATCTGGGGTTGGCGACTTGTTTTCCAGGCAAGCTTGAACCTGATTCGCCATCCGACTACTGAAAAGGACCGAGAAAAACGCGCGGAGAGCCAAAAGAAGATGCATGGAAGTTAAGCATTACGGAGAATCGAAGCACAATCAATTACACCTCATCAATATAGTGCCTGAACCGCAGTTGTTGCAGGTGCGGCGTTCTCGGTTTCTATGTTATATTGCTGGCCGGGAATGGGCGGAAACGTGGGTTTTCGCGAAGATTCGGAGCTTGAAACGACACGGGGTCGAGGGCCGTAGACTCGATGAATAATTCGAAAGGTAGTCCAAGGGAGCCGCGCAAACGCATTTCCGATTTGTCGTCGCCTGTGGCTCGTAATGTCGCCCCACCCAAGATCTCGCCACCCAAGACCGCGCCACCCAAGGCCGCACCGGCCAAAAGCGTTCCCGTTCAAGCCAATTTGCGGGCTCCCCTTCTTCGCGTGCCTCCCTCGTCGAGTACCAGCCGCGTTGAAAACCAACGCAATCTGGGCGAACTTCTCTATCAATCCCCCGGAGCTTGGGCGAATCGCCGTTCCATTCAACAGAGCATCGGGAAGCAAATACTGAACAGCTCAAAGTCGATGGAGGCCCGTAATTTTGCAAGGGTCTCCAAGCAAGACCTCGAAAACATGGCGGAGGCCTACGATGCTCTGTTTTTTAAAGGGCTGTGCTTGCCTCTGGCACGGTCCTATGGATTGACTTTTCGGCTCAGTTCCAGAATGACCAGAGCTGGCGGGAAAACCACTCGAACCATCTATCGAGGAACTCGGTCGAGGCCTGGCAAAACGCATTACGAGATTGCTCTCTCGACATCGCTACTTTTTCAGTCTTTCCGTCAGCCTGGTGATACCATTCGCGTCTGCGGCGACGATTGCCCGGATCGGTTGACTGCGATGCAAAGGATTGTGGAACACGAATTGGTCCATCTCAGCGAGATGTTGGCATGGATTCACAGCGATTGTTCCGCCAATCGATTCCAATCGATCGCTCGAAACATGTTTGGCCATACCGAGCACCGTCATGAGCTAATTACACAGCAAGAACGAGCAGCTAAAGAATTTAACATCAAAGCAGGAACGCACGTTGCGTTTCAATACGAAGGAAAACTACTTCACGGTATTGTGAACCGAATTACACGCCGAGCGACCATCCTGGTCGAAGATCCACGCGGCACACGGTATAGTAACGGTCAAAGATATCTCAAGTATTATGTCCCAATTCAACAACTCCGACCCATTAGTTAAGCATCCTCCATGAGACATTTGACGACCGTATCTGGAAAGTCAACCGCTGAGTCCTTTGTGGCCTACTTGCTGACCCAGGGGATTTCAACGCATGTCGAGCCCATCGCGGCAGCTCAAGACCAATGGGACGTCTGGGTCAGAGACGAAGACAAAAGCGCTCAAGCGAAGTCCATCTTCGAAGAGTTCATGTTGTCGCCCAACGACCCTAAGTATGCGGATGCGATACGCCAAGCGAAGTCCATTCTACAGGAACAAAAACAGAAGGAATTGGAACGAAGAAGGAACATTCAAACACCTTCGATGCCCTCCAACAGAAACCTATTTGGCAGAGGAATGCCACCGTTAACGCTCACGTTGATCGTGCTTTGTTGTGCCATTGGGATTTTGAGCGGCTTTCAAAATCCGGGACCGGATAACTGGTTCGGCCGAATTGCTTTGAAGCAATTGAAGTTTGTGGATTTGAGTCTGTATCTCAAGACAGGCGATCCTGCCGCGTCGTTAAAGCTGGGCGAACTATGGCGGATTTTTACACCAGCGTTCCTGCATGGTGATGCCATTCACTTGTTGCTGAATATGTTGTCGCTTGCATCCTTAGGTAAACTGGCCGAAAGATTGGAAGGGACTGGCCGTTATGCGATGATTGTCGCAATCGTTGCAATGGCGTCGCACTTGCTTCAGGGGTTAATGCCCTTGGACTTCTTCGGCTCGCCAAACTTCGTGGGTATCTCCGGCGTCGTTTTTGGCCTTCTTGGTTACTTGGGAATGAAGACAACGCTGCGTCCAGACATCGGATTTCGGCTCGCACCGCAAGCCTATGTGATGACTGGCTTGATCCTTGTCTTGGGATTCGCGGGGAATGCTACCGGCTTTGCACTTGCCAATATGGCGCACCTTGGCGGCCTCGTTGCAGGCATAGCCCTTGGGTACGTAATGAGCCATCCCAGGTTTGATCGCAGATAACGATCGGTGCCGATGTTTACATTTCAGCCTAAGGTGAGCTGCAGCCTATGTTATCTCAACCCGACGCGTGACGGCTCGTTGCGTTAGTGCTTTTCTAAATGTATTTCGTTTAACAGTCAGCCGTAGGCGTACTACCAGTGCCGCAAAGTACGCCTTCGGCTGACTGTTAAACGACTAAAGCAACAAGCCGTCACGTTTCGGGTTAGGATTGGTAGTTTTTATCCTACCGCTCGCCTAAGACTGTCCACGCTCGGCGGAACTAAACGATAAAAAGAGAAGCAGAAAACGGCACAGAAACGTAACGTTCTGGTTTAAAAAATCTTGATAGAAGTCATCGAATGGTGCCAAGGGTTTCGCTTATAATCTTGGTATGCAATACGACGGATACCATTTGGAAACAACAAGGTGGAAAATGCCGCAATTCAAGAACCGTAACTGTCGTCAGCTATCGCTTCAACTCTCTGTTCACTTCATTCTTCTCCTTCTCGCAAGCGTTTCCAACGCGCAAGATGGCTGGATTGCAGGTGCCGCAAAACGCGACGTTTCGCCGACGGAAGCGATTCGACTAAGCGGTTATGCAGCACGAAGCAAACCCACTTCGGATACAAGTGATTCGCTATATGCCCGAGCGCTTTATTTGAAACATGAGAACAGCAAGCCGTTGATGCTTGTATCGATCGATGCGATCGGTGTTGCGCCATGGATGACCCAAATGATCGCAGAGCAAGCGGGTCGCGAACTGGGACTTTCACGATCGCAGATTGCGATTTGTTCGACGCATTCCCATTCGGCGCCGCATCTGGACGGGGCTCTTACCAATCTATTCTCGGCTCCGCTGGATGAATCGGAGACCCAAGCGATTCAGAATTATTCAAAGAATCTCGTGTCGAAGATTCTGGATTCGATGCGCGAAGCGGTTGCTTTGGCAAAGCCAGCCAAACTTCAGTATTCTTTTGATCGAGCGGACTTTGCAATCAACCGACGGCTGGGAGCCAATAAGGTTGGAGCTGGGTTTGGAACGGTCGACGAAGGTCCGGTGGATCGCACCGTTCGTGTCGTACGAGTGGAATCGACCGACGGAAAGATGTTAGCGGTAGCATATCAATACGCGTGCCATTGCACCTCGATCTCGCCCGAAGTCAATCGTGTTAGCGGCGACTGGGCTGGGCTTTCGGCTGCGAAACTAGAATTAGAAAATCCCAGTCTAATCGCGCTGCCCATCATCGGTGCTGGGGCGGATGCGAATCCAAATCCGCGTGGTGCCTACGAGCATGCGCTGAGCCATGGCAACGAACTTGCCCAGGCAGTCCAGCGTGCAATGGCTTCGAGCGGCCGACCGCTTCCCGCGCCGGACGCGATCGCATTTTCGTACACAGGTCTTGAGTATGAAAGACCCGATAGGATGGCGTTGAGCTCCATGCTGGAAAGCAAAAGCTACCAAGAACAGAATCGGGCTCGCGGGCTGTTAGACATACTGAAGAAGAAGGACCGCATCCCGGAATCGTATCCTGCCCCGATCCATTTGTGGACCTTCGGCAAAGATTTGGCCTGGGTCTTCATGGGGGGCGAAGTGGTCGTCGACTATCAGATGCGATTGGAACGAGAGTTGAATCAGTACGACAACGTTTGGATTACGTCCTACGTGGATGATGTCTTCGCTTACGTTGCATCGGAGCGGATTCGAAAGGAAGGTGGCTACGAAGCAGACACCTCGATGATCTACTACAACCAGCCTGGCCGCTGGGTATCGGGAACCGAAGACAAGATTGTTTTATCAGTCCTGGATTTGCAACGACAGTCGCGATCGCTGGACGAACCCCTGGGTCCAAACGATGCGTTAGCAACAATCCAAGTGCCCGAAGGATGGAAGATTGAACAGCTAGCGACGGAGCCATTGGTTCAGGATCCTGTGAATGTTTCTTTTGGAGCCGACGGCAAGGTATGGGTCGTCGAGATGGGAGACTACCCCAATGGTGGAAAGCCTGGGCGGGTTAAATGGCTGAGCGATGATGACGGTGACGGCACCTTGGACAAGAGCGTTGTCTTTCTCGACAACTTGCAGTATCCCGCTGGTGTTTATGCATGGCGTGATGGCGTGGTGGTTGCATGTGCACCCGACGTCTTCTTTGCACGCGACACGAACGGCGATGGAATGGCCGACGAGCGACAATTATTGCTATCTGGTTTTGCGCTCGCGAACGCGCAACACCGCGTGCATGGTTTTACCTATGGACTAGATCACAAACTTTACTTTGGCGTTGGATCGGATGCGAAAGAAATTGATCTTCATGCGATCGATGGGAACAAAGAAAAGGTCGACATTCGCGATGTCGATTTAGCTCTTGATGTAGATCGGCGATTGTTGACGACGGAGACTGGTGAGACGCAATTCATTCGATCACAAACTCCGTACGGCGATTGGTTCGGCAATGACAATAGCCACCCTATCTATCATTTTGTGTTCGATCGCCATTGGATTCAAAAGAATGCTCCCCGCCCTAGAAACTTGTACCAGTACTCTACGACTCCAGCGATTTCTCCAGAAGTGTTTCCATTGAGCCAACCGCTCGATCGATTCAACGATCCGTATACCGCGAATCGCTTTACATCGGCTTGCAGCACCATTTTTGCATCGGGCCCGGGAAATGGAGCGTCCATGGATGGAGCAGCCATTGTTTGTGAGAGTGTTCACAATTTGGTGGCTCGCTTTAAAATGGACCAGGATGGAATCAGTTGGAAAGCCGTTCGGTTTCAAGAAGATCAACGATCCGATTGGATACGAAGCACGGATCCATGGTTTCGACCTGTTCGAGTCGCGAACGCCCCGGATGGAACGATCTGGATATTGGACATGTATCGCCGAGTTATCGAGCATCCAACCTGGATTCCCGAGGAGTGGCTCGCTCGATTGGATATCCGCGCTGGCCAAGATCAAGGCAGAATCTATCGTGTCTTTCGAGAAGATTACAAGCCAACGAACCAGGTGTCACTTGTCCAAGCTTCGATCGATGAATTGGTCAAGAAACTTGGCGATGATTCAGTCGCCATCGCCGATCTCGCTCAGCAGCAATTGATTTGGAATCACGCCGCCAATCATAAGCTCGTTCAACTTCTTCAGGCCGAATTGCGTCAATCGGAATCGCCTCGGACACGTGTTCGAACGATTACAATTCTATTGTATCTTAACCAAATGTCGGCGTCCGATTGGAAAGCCGCGATGGAAGATAAAGATGCACGCGTTCTGAAGTTTGCTCTTCATTGCATGAGCCGGCTGGATAGCCTTCCTAAGAACTGTGCCGATTTGATTCAATTAGCATTGCATTCTAGTCACGCCAAGGCAGACCCGTCGGTAGCGATGGAGCTTGTTTTCTTGGGTGGCAATCATACACCCGAAGCCATCAATTCAGTCGTTCAGTTGTTAAAGACCCATCATCACGTGCAAGGTATGGATACGTTAGTCGATTTTATTGCCAACGAGAAAGTGGATGGACTTGTTGATGAATTGATCCGCGAGTCTGACGAGTCGACCAATATCTATTTGGAGCGACTGATACCTAGAGTGAGCGCCCAAGGGCAATCGCGAATCGTTCACTCGATAGAGCATTCGGTCGGCGAAAGACCTGCATGGCATTATCGGTTTGCTCGGCAACTGTCGATGCAATCCAGTGCTGTTCCCACGATTTCGAATAATGCTTTAGATACGCTTTATCAACAAGCCAAGGAGACGCTTCTCCGTGAGCAGTCGCCAGTTGCTTCAAGGATCGCGGCTCTGGAATTCTGTTCGTCAAGAATGTCGGATTCTTCGACGGATGAAATTGAGAACCTTTTAAATCTATCGCTGCGTACATCCGAACCTGATTTTTCGGAAGAAATCTTAGAGGGAATTTATCGCCTGGGATCTGGTACACATGCAAGACTGCTAACGCACTGGGGCGAAGCTTCTGAAGCGAATCAGTCCAAGATTGTTTCCATGATGGTGTCACAGCCCACGTCGGCAAAGCTTCTGTTGCAAGCGATTGCGGCGAATCAATTTGACATCAAGAGAGTATTGCCGAGTCAGCTGGAATATCTGCGAAGTCAGAAGGATAGCGAATTGAATAAGCTGGTCATTACCTTGTTTGGCCGAGATGAAGCTGGTAGCCGAGCTGAATTGCTCGAGGCTTATGCCGCAAAATGGCCCAAGGATTCGAGTATTGAAAACGGACGCAAGTTGTTTGAGCAGCATTGCTCCGTATGTCATCGAGAAAGAGATGTTCAGGGCGAGAAACAACCATCGGTGGGCCCCCCGCTAGAATCACTGAATCACTGGACCAATGAAGCCTGGCTAGTGGCTATTTTGGACCCCAGTCGATCCGTGGACACCAAATATCAGCGATTACTGTTGCGAACGACGTCGGATGAGAATGTCTCTGGACTCGTTTTGCGTGAGGTCCAAGGAACGCTTGAAATCATGACGACGGACGGACGTATGCAGCAGATTGCTCGAGCGATAATAGAAGAGGAGAAGAAATCAGCTTTGTCCCTGATGCCCGATGGATTCGAAAAAGTCCTTTCGCCACAGCAGGTTTCTGACATCGTTCGATTTTTGCGTACCCAAAAATAGCTGCAAAAAAGGGGGCCGCGGTCAACTCGAATAATTCGAGGATGCGGAACTTTTAAGGATGCAACGGGTTAAGAGTTCGCTCGCTTGGGTTTCTCATATGCCCTCTATTCGTTCCAAATGCAAGATTTGGCAGATACGGACGAACTAATTAGGATAACCGGACTGGGAAACACTGGAGATCTATTGACCTGAGACTAGAGTCAGGTTGGTGTGTCTCGACGCCCATTTGCGGAACCAAAATTCATTTTGCACGCTTTTTCATGAATATTCAAATTCGAAAAATTAGTTTTTGCCTGCTCGCGATCGTTGCTTTTCATCAGCAACTGGGGGCTACATCGAGCCTTTTTGGCTCCGGAAACCCCGATTTGGTTGGGGTTTTGGCCTCAATCACCGACCCTGGCAACTCGGCGGAACTGGGGCTATCGCAGGACCAACTGGATCGTATTGAGGCGATCATCAAGCAGCACGAGAGCCAAGCCTTAGCGTTTGCTAGCCAATTGCGAGAACTTTCGCCAACGGATCGAAGGCAGAAGGAATTTGATTTGGTTCGGGGCGTGGAAAAGCAAGGACTGGCCCTTCTTTCCGATTCTCAGCGGAGCATGGCGGAATCCTGGCGGCTACAAAAGCTAGGGATGATTGCTTTGGTGGAAGATGAATTCGCCAAGAATTTAGGGTTGGACGATTCGCAGATCGCAAAAGTGAAGAATGTTCTGGAAGGTCGTTCGGCCTTGATGCGAGAACTGGGACGAACCGAAAACGGAAAAGAAAAAGTTGCAGCGGAGTTGAACAAACGTATCGATGCCGTGTTGAACGAACAACAAAGAGAAGCTTGGTTGAAAGTAGCTGGAGCTCCAAAAGTTTCGTTGACCGCTTCCTCACAAGTCGCTGGCGAAAACAACGGACCCGCCGACGCTTTGGGAGCGGATGCGGGGGCGTCGATCGATGATGCACGAATGGAAAAATCGGGTGCTGCAGCAGCTTTAGCTCAAGGTGGAACGGTTCGCGATGCGGGCCCGGCGGATGGGCTGATGATGAATTTTAATGCAACTCCTTGGAATGATGTTTTGAAGTGGCTTGCAAAAGAAGCCGAGCTGAGCCTGCAGGTAGATGCATATCCCACGGGATCCTTCACCTATCGCGATCCGTATCGCCGTTATTCGGTATCCGAGGCAATGGATATCATGAATGGAGTGTTGTTAGGCAAGGGCTTCACACTCTTGAAGCGTCAACGAGTTCTGATGACGGTGGACTTAGGGAGTGGAGAATCCGCGGAACTGGTTCGCTCGTACATCCGAGAAATGGCGGAACTGGTTGATCCGATCGATCTCGAGAAAAGAGGGGATTACGAGCTTGTCAAATGTGTGTTCAGTCTCGAACGGACCGGGGTGGAGGAAGCGGAAAAAGAGATCAAATTATTGATTGGCGCTCAGGGTTCGGTTGTACCTCTTTCGACAGCTGGTCAATTGTTGGTGGCCGAAACTGCTGGCAAGTTGCGTATCATTCGTGACTTGATTGAGCGATCCGAGAATCCGGAAGGCGCACGTTCCGCCAAAATTGTGACATTACCCTTGAAGTATGTCAGCGCCGATGAGGTGCTCGCGATCGCGCGACCTTTGGTAGGACTAAAAGATGGTATCAACACTTCGGATGACTTGAGTCTTTCGACGGACACATTCGGTAATACGATTTATGCGACGGGATCGGTCGAAAAACTCCAGAAGTTGCGGGACATCACCACTCAGATTGATGTGAAGCCAACCGACGATTCAGCGCCGTCGGCAAGTGCGGAGCAGCCTTACTTTAAGAGCCATCCGCTGCTGGGATCCGACCCCACGACTTCGATGGATGTCTTGCAATCCACATTCTCAGGTCAGCCGAACATGCGGCTAGCGATCGATCCCAAAACGAACAACATTTTGGCATCTGCGACCAAAACAGATCACGAGGCCATCGACAAGATTCTGGCTGAACTCGCAGGCCAAAGCAGTGACTTCGAAGTGATCTCCTTGGGCAAGTTGGATACTCAAGCTGCAATTTTGACGTTGGAGAAATTCTTTGGAAAGCAAAGCAAAGACAAAGATCCAACCACGAGCAAAGGCCCCATTTTCTACGGTGATTCCGCATCTCGCAGGATTATGGTCAAGGGCACAGAACAAGAAGTTGCCCAGGTGCGGACACTTCTTGATAAGGTTCAGGAATCAAGTCCTGTCTCCAATGGACTCATGGATGGCATGATCTTAATGCCTTACACAGGAAAATCGGCTGACAGAATGCTCAATCAAATTGAAGCGTTGATGGAAGCCACCAAGCGGAAGTCACGATTCAAAGAAGTTTGGTCCAAGGACGCCAAGAAGCCGACAGCGCCTCAAGGGAAACCAGTTCCCCCGACCAGTCCAGCATCGCAAGTGGAGCCTAGCAATTCAAGCGCACAAGAAGGCCCCGTTGTTCCGCCTAAATTGAACGACGACAAGGTAAGCTCCTTTGGCGATTTGGTTAGCCCATTCGCCAAGTACACGGCTGCCAATCAAGATGCGGAGATTCAAGATCCAGTGGTTCAAGCTGCTGCCACTCAAGCTTCGAGTGAACCAGATGGGAAGAAAGATGATAGCGACGCTGCTGACGCGCCTTCGTCCCAAGGGGAAATCACTATTTTTCGCGGACCGAACGGGATGATCATTACGAGCGATGACCAGCAAGCGTTGAAAGAATTCGATGAACTTGCGAGAGTTGCAGAAGAGCAGATGGCAGCAGGGCCTGCGACTCCAGAAGTGATCTACTTGCAGCACATTAAAGCCGCAGCCGCCGTCGAGTTGATTCGGAGCGTGATTGCTGGCGAGGTCGCTTCTTCAAGCGGCGGTGGAGGGTTGCTTGGCGATGTAGCCTCTAGCGTTCTAGGAGGTGGTGGAATTTTTGGTAGCTTGTTTGGTGGGGGCGGTGCCGGTGGAAGTTCCAGTTCCAGTAGCTCGACGGTTTCAGGTTCAGGAGCCACAGGTGAAATCTCGCTTATTCCCGATCCTCGTTTCAATGCAATTTGGGTACAAGCCAACCCACTGGACATGCAGACGGTAGAAGAATTGGTTTCGATCATCGACAAGCCAGACAGCCCTGTCGAAAATCTGTCTCGTGGGTCTGCTCAAACGATCTATGTTTTGAACACACCGGTGACGGATGTCGAGGCGACCATCAAACAAGTCTTTGCAGACCGAATCGCTCAGCCTGCCGCAGCAGCAGCCCAACGCCAGCCTTCGCCACAAGAATTTATTGAGGCGTTGCGAGGCGGTGGTGGCGGAGGTGGAGGTCGTCGAGGTGGCGGTCAAAGCGAACTCAAAGAAGCAACCATGACCGTTACAGCGGACAAAAAGAACAATTCGCTCATCGTGGTCGCTCCTCCGAATCTGTTTTTGGAAGTGGAGCGTTTGGTCAAGCAAATGGATGAAGATGCTGGCGGCGTGGAGGAAAGCGTGATGGTGATTCCGATCGGGGGCGAAGTGAACTCGAACATCATGAAATCGGCCCTTCAATCGGTTTTCGGGGCCTCGGCCAAGACTTCATCGACGAATGCCCAAGCTAGCGGATCCGGCTCATCGACCAACAATAGCGCTGGAACAGGTGCTGCTGGCAATCCGGCAGATTTCTTCCAGCAATTTCGTAATCGTGGGGGTGGATTTCCCGGCGGTGGTGGCTTTCCTGGCGGAGGTGGGTTTCCAGGCGGCGGAGGCGGCCGTGGTGGCTTCCCAGGATTTGGTGGGGGTGGCGGCGGATTCCCTGGATTTGGCGGCGGGTTCCCTGGCGGAGGCGGTCAAGGTGGCGGTCGTGGTGGTGATGGTAATCGAGGATCAAGGTAGAATACGGACATGATTACCGAAGCAGGCGAAATACTATTGCGACGAGGCTTGATCAATAGCGATCAACTTCAACAGTCGCGCGCAACTGCCAATGGCGGTGGCATCTTGGAAAGCATTGTAAAAAATGGCTTTGCGAAAGAGGAGCAGGCTCTGCGTATCGTGGCCGAAGAGTTTGGACTGGACTTCATCGATCTTCGAGAAGCCGATGTCGATCTGTCATTACTTCAAACCTTTCCGCTCAAGCTGATCTATCGACACTCGCTGTTCCCTGTCAGATCCGAAGCTGGACAGTTGTTCGTTGCCACAAGCAACCCTCTCGATCTGTACCCATTGGACGAAGCGGCCGCTGCAACCGGCATGGCAGTCGTGCCTTTGGTTGCGGAGAAGCTAGAACTGGCCAAGCTGGTCAAGAAGCATCTTGGGGTTGGAAGCGAAACGGTCGAGGGTCTTCTTGCTTCCCGTTCGGATGAAGAGACCGAGATCGAGCTCCTTGAAAAAATTGAGGCAGACGGAAGCGAGCTAAGTGAGCAAGCGCAAGAAGCGTCGGTCGTTCGACTGGTGAATGAGTTGTTGGTCGAAGCGATCGACACCCGTGCCAGCGACGTCCACATCGAGTCCCAAGCTTCAGGCTTGGTGGTACGCTATCGTATCGACGGGATTTTGCACACTCAGGCCGTCCCGCCCGAAATCAATCGGTTCCAAGCGGCCATCATCTCGCGACTCAAGATTATGGCTCACTTGAACATCGCCGAAAAGCGATTGCCTCAAGATGGTCGTATCAAGCTTCGCGTGCATGGTCGAGAGATCGACATTCGTCTCTCGGTGATCCCGATGATCCATGGCGAAAGCTTGGTCATGCGTATCTTGGACAAAGGATCGATGAAGTTCGACCTTCGCAGCCTTGGCATGGGTGAAGCAACGTATAAGCTCTTTAGCGAACTGATTCGACTGCCACACGGGATCATTCTGGTGACCGGTCCTACAGGGTCCGGAAAAACCACCACACTTTACAGTTCGTTGCTGGAGATCAAGTCGCCCGAGAACAAGATCATCACCACGGAAGACCCGGTCGAATACCAGTTGGATGGCATTAATCAAATCCAAGTTCATGCCAAAATTGGTTTGACGTTCGCGGCGTCGTTGCGAAGTATATTGCGTCATGACCCGGACATTGTTCTGGTGGGTGAAATTCGGGATGCGGAAACTGCCGAGAACGCGATCCAAGCTTCACTGACGGGCCATACGGTCTTTAGCACGTTGCACACCAACGATGCAGCCGGCGCGTTCACTCGTATCGTGGACATGGGGATCGAACCGTTTTTGGTTGCCAGTACGGTGGAAGGCATCATGGCGCAACGACTTGTTCGTAGATTGTGCCCTGAGTGCAAGCAAGCCTACCATCCAACGCATGAGGATGTGCCTCGAGATTTTCCATGGGAAAAGCTGGACGGGAAGCCCCTTTATCGCGCAACCGGATGCAGAGCTTGCCGTAACCTAGGTTATGCAGGGCGGTTCGGCATCTATGAATTGTTGGCAACAAATGAGGAAGTGAGACAGTTGGCGCACGATCGCGTTAGCAGCTATGAAATCAAGAAGGCTGCGTTGCGAGGTGGCATGATGACTTTGCGCGACGATGCATTTCGAAAGGCGATCGAAGGGACAACCAGCATGGAAGAAGTCCTAAGAGCGACCAAGGGTGATTCGCTTGCCTGATTTCGCATACGTCGCAAGAGACATGACCGGCAAGTCGATGGCCGGGACCATTGCTGCTGCCAACGCCCGCGATGCGGCTTCGCAGTTGGGCGCAAAGGCTCTGTTTCCAATTTCGATCACGGTCAACAAAGGATCGCAGGTCAAACTGACTCGCCGAGTGGCTGGCGGACAAATGGCCAGCTTCTACACGCAACTCTCCTCGTTGTTGCGCAGCGGCGTGCCAATGCTCAGGTCGCTGACGGTGCTGTCGAATCAATCAGGTGCTAGCCGCACACTTCGGAATGCGATCACTGAGATCAAGGGACGCGTCGAAGAAGGTGAAGCCTTGGGTGAGGCCATGGCTCGGTATCCTCGGATATTCAATGAGATGTCCGTGAACATGGTCCGCGCAGGAAGCGAAGGTGGCTTTCTAGAGGATGCGCTCGAGCGAGTTGGCGGATTCATCGAACAACAAGAAGAGATGAAGGGTAAGACCATGGGGGCGCTTGCGTATCCTGTGTTCGTCATGTCCGTGGGCATCATCGTTGTCACCGTCTTGCTCGTTTTGTTTGTACCTCAGTTTGAATCGATCTTCGATGGAATGAGAAAAAAATCGACGCTACCACAAGCAACTGAAATCCTGCTGGGTTTGAGTGCTGTTGTGAAAGTTTGGTGGTGGGCCATTCTGGGTGTGATCGCCGTGATTGTATTGGTCTTGAACCAATACTTGAAAACAGACAACGGCAAACGCAATGCTGATATGCTCAAGATTAAGACTCCGTTGATTGGAAGTGTTTTCTTGAATTTGGCAGTATCGCGATTTTGCCGAGTTCTCGGAACTTTGCTCCAAAACGGGGTTCCATTATTAAGATCGCTTGAAATCAGCCGACATGCTGCTGGAAACGTGATTTTGTCGGAGTCCATCGTAGCGGCAAGTGAGGAGATTTCAGCCGGTGAACGACTGGCAAAGCAGCTTGATAAGAGTGGACACTTTCCACAGACCGTTGTAGAAATGATCTCGGTGGCAGAAGAATCCAACAGCTTGGACAATGTGTTGGTCACAATTGCCGATAACCTGGAAAAGACGACCTTCCGAAGACTGGAAACCGTTGTTCGCCTACTGGAGCCCATTATGTTGCTGGTTTTGGCGGGAATGGTCATGTTTGTTGTTATGGCATTGATGCTGCCTATTATCAGCGGCTCAAGCGTCTTTTAGTTTGAAGAAAAAGTTCCCTTTGAAAATACGTGCAAGGAGTATTGAGATGAGTCGAAAAAGAAATGCTAGACGAACAAGCCGCCTTGGCTTTACGTTGATGGAAGTGCTTTTGGTTCTGGTGATCTTGGTGGTGCTTGCTGGCTTTGCCATCCAAAACCTAACAGGAACACTTGAGGGAGCCAAAGTCAAGCAAGCCAAAATTTACATCGGTATCCTCTCCAACGCACTGAAGCAATATCAGCTCGAAGTGGGCGGACTACCATCCGACATCAACGCATTGCACCAACAACCTAGCGACATTGCGGACCCAGCTTCTTGGGTACAAAAACTGGACAAGCCTATTGCACTCGATCCATGGGGCAAGGCGTATGAATACAAGCTGAACGGAAGTTCGTTTGAAATTCGCAGCATTGGTCCCGATGGTCAATCTGGTACCACGGACGACATTACGTCCTAGTAGGACTGTCAGGATATGTAGCCATGTTTCGCCAAAAGAACTCAAATCGACCAGGCATCACGCTATTCGAGCTTCTTTTGGTGATGGCGATCTTGGTCGCGGTTGCAGGGATTGCGATTCCAACCATCGACTCGATGGTGACTAGCCGAAGGCTGTCCGAGTCAATCACTCAACTGAAAAATGAGTTGATGGAAGCGAGGGTGACGGCCATGCGAACGGGGCAAGCCCAAGTGATGCAAGGAACGATCAACGGCAATACCTATTCGATCGTTCCTTGGCTTGGCACTAATGACTCTTCGGACGCCTCACTTGGTGCGACCGTCCAAACCGCAGATGGCTCGGTCGTCGAAACGGACTCTTCAGCTGGCGGCGCGACGTCGATGTCGGAAGGTGGCACGCAGGATATGAAGGAGCTCGGGGAGGGCGTTGTATTTTTTGGAGTCGAGACCTTGATCGATTCCAGGAATGCGTTGGAGATCCAGAAAACAGGTGAAGCTATTCCCGCGAATGGGTCTGGCGGAACCACCAACGGATTGTCATCGCCCTTGCTGCTCTATCCCGATGGTTCATGCACAACGGCTCAGATCGTTTTGGTCGATGAACGAGGGCGAAGGATGGCGATTCAGTTGCGCGGGATCACCGGGCAACTGAGCTCGCTGCGTCTAACCTCGGTAGACCCTAGTTCTGTTTCTGTGGTTGCACCCTAGCGTCAATCCAAAGGACTCGAGCATGACTGAACTGACACGGTTTACGAACATCCCCTTTCGGAGAGAGGGGGGGCACTGCCTTCGCAGGAGCAATGTATCTGCCAATCGTCCGGTGCGTCGATGGAGCGGTCGAGTTCGAAATAGTCGACGAACGGGGCTGTCTTTGCTTGAGGTTGTATTGTCGCTTGCTATTCTAGCAATGTCCGTCGCGTTGCTTTCACAGATTACCAAGCAGGCAACCGACAATGGGATGATGGCTCAACGGCTGGCCACGGCGCAGATGCTTTGCGAGTCGAAAATGTCGGAAGTGCTTGTCGGGGCAATCCCTGTTGAAGGCAACACCTGGACCGAGATCACGGACGCCGGTGTGCGTGGTACTTGGTATTATCAAATTCAAACCGTGACTGCTGAACGTAAAGACATGGTGGGTGTTCGATTGAGCGTATCGGATCAGCCGAATTCAACGACAGAAAACCCCGAACTGTTCTTTATTGTTCGTTGGATGATCGATCCAAATCTCGGTTTGGATTTGGCCCCGCAGTCAAGCGGGCCGGGAACAGAAAGCGGTGGAACAACCGGGGGTGCTGCCAGCGGCAGTGCCGGCGGATCTGCGTCGGGAGGAAGCCGATGAGAATACGCCGCCAAGCTTTCACTCTGTTGGAACTGATTCTGTCGCTGGCTTTGACGGTTGCGGTTGTCGCCTTGATCGGCGGATTGGTGCAGATGTTTCTGATCAATCAAGAGCGAGGTCAAGACAACGTTCGGCAGGCTCAAATGGCTCGCGCGATTTTGAATATGATCACCGAAGACATTCGAACCACAGTTCGGTATCAACCCTTTGACACGAGTGGGTTGGAGCAAATGCTGTCTAGCGATCCTGCGGCGGGCGGGTCTGCTTCTGCAACTGCGTCTGGAGGCGCGGGTGGAGCATCCGGCGGCGCATCGGGTGGGGCAAGCAGTCCTGGTGCATCCGGACAAGCAAGCAGTGGTGCAACTTCCTCTGGCGGGAGTGCCGCTGACGCGGGTTCGTCCGAGAGTGCTCCATTGCCACCGGGTCTTTATGGATCTGCAACGTCTCTGGAGATTGATATTAGTCGACTGCCCAGGCCCGACGAATACTATCCCCAAATGGCGGACCCCACGACCGGCAACATGGGGGATATGCCTAGCGACATCAAAACGGTTGGCTATTATGTCCAAGCCCCTGGGCCAACAGGAATTCAGGATCCGCTTGCAACGTTGATGCAGCAGTCCGCAGCAGCTGGCAGCTCTGTTGCGAATGGGCAACCGAGCAACGGCGGGTTGGTACGGCGGTCCGTCGATCGAGCCGTAACGCAGTACGCCTACGAGTCCGCGCAAAGCGACGGTCTGCTCAAAACGGGACAAATCGTTGCACCCGAGGTAATCGCAATTGAATTCTCGTACTTTGATGGCGAGACATGGCAATCGCAATGGGACGGCAGTCAGCAGGGACTTCCGCGTGTCGTGAAGGTAACAATCGCCTTGCAACGCGAAAGCTTTATGAATTCAAAACCGATGACTCAGGGCGCTGCCATGGCGACATTAACTTCGGATGTCATGCAAGAGTATGGCATCGACATGTACTCGGTGAATACGATCATTCCAGGCTCGCAGCTTTTGGTTGCTCCGCAAGGAATGTCACAATCCGGCTCTTCGGACAATGGAATGGGAGCGATGGGACTATGAGCAATCGAAAACGACGAAAATCATCTGAGCCAAGTCGAACCAGGAACCGCAAAGGATTGGACCAGAATGCTCTGGTACGCAAGGAAATTCCGAGGCGAGGCTTCATTTTGCTCGTTGTGTTGTTGGTCTTGGCTGCCATCACGCTCAGCGCGCTCGCGTTCACTCAAACCATGTTGATTGGTCATGAAGAATCGAGACTTGCGGGCGAGTCGATTCAGGCTCGCAATGCGGCTGATTCTGGCATCGATGCGGCGAGATTGTTTTTGTCTGCTAGTCGAAAAGACAGGGAGGAAGCTGGAGGGACCTACAACAACGCGTCCAATTTTCAAGCGATTCCAGTCCTGCAAGGGAGCAATCCTTTAAATGTATGCAACTACACTTTGATCGCGTCGGATCTCGATGAAACGGGCGCTTATGCGGGCGTGCGCTATGGCTTACAAAACGAATCCGCGAGACTCAATGTGAATGTGCTTCCCGTGATTGATAGCCAAATGACATTGGGACAGGTCCTGCAGCAGGTGGGTGGTGCTAATTTGGCGTCCATGGGAACTGGTGCAAGCGGTGCAGGCGCGAGTGCTGCCGGCGCGGGTGCAGGAGGCACTAGTTCAGGAACCAGTGCTGCTGCGGCGGGTGCTGCGGGCGCTGCTGCCGCAGGTGGGATAGGGCGTTCTCTGTTGATGGCAATGCCTGGAATGACGGAAGATATTGCGGATTCTATTTTGGATTTTATCGACGCGGACGATGAAGCTCGCGAGTTTGGTTGCGAACGCGATTATTACACTCAGCTTCCGACACCCTATTCGCCCGTGAACGGCCCCTTGCAATCGATCGAGCAATTGCTTTTGGTGCGCGGCGTTACACCTCAGTTGCTTTTCGGATTGGATCAAAATCGTAACGGAGTTCTAGAAGCATCGGAATCGGCGACCGCACTAAACGGTACGGCCGGGACTTTAGGTAGTTCTGCAGTAGGTACTGAAGCGAGTGACGCTGATTCGCCACCGGATTTAGGTTGGGCAAATTACATGACACTTTATTCCAGGGAAAAGAATGTTGCCGCCGACGGCTCAGCTCGAATCAACATCAACAGCTCCGATCTTGAAACGTTGCAGTCGGACCTAGCTGCAGCGGTTGGTGACGATCTGGCTACATTCATTATCGCCTACCGCGTGAACAGCGGTGGCGGCGGAGCGAGTGGTGCTGGCGGGACGAGTGGTGCAGGCGGGACAGTGCCAGGCGGGCCTAGAATTCCGGGCGGTGCTGCTGGTGGCGGCGCGGCTGGCGGAGGTCGAGGCGGCCCGGGAAATGGGCAAGGCCGACCCGGTGGACCCGGTGGACCCGGTGGACCCGGTGGAAATAATGGAAACGGTGGGCGACCTGGGGCCGGCGGAAACGGCGGGCAAGGTCAGGGCGGGCAAGGGCAAGGTCAGGGGCGGCCAGGTGGTGGCGGCAGACCCGGAAGGTCCAATATCGACCTCGCTTCGAATTCCCCATTCTTTGCACCCATGGCTTCAAGCCCGCTTACCATGGTTTCGTTCTTGCAACCCCCAGGTGGTGGACGTCCGGCGGGCGGTCGCCAAGCGGGCGGACAAGGAAATGGCCAAGGTGCTGGCGGTCAAGCAGGCCGTGGCCAAGCCGGTGGTGGTCAACGTGGTAATGGGCCAGGTGGTAATGGGCCAGGTGGTAATGGGCCCGGCGGTAATGGGCCCGGCGGTAATGGGCCCGGCGGTAATGGGCCCGGCGGCGGCAATGGCAGGGGACCGGGTGGGCCTGGTCGCGGAAACGGTGGCATGGTGGGAGGCGTTGGGGGCGTTGCCGGGGGGGCTGGAGTCGCTGGTGGAGTCGCTGGTGGAGGCGCCGGGGGAAAGACGCAAGAGTGGAAGGCAGCCAATTTTGAGTCCTTGAAGATCGATACTTCGCAGGGAGCGCAAGGCAAAGTGCGACAAGTTTTGGATTTGATTGGGGCTCAGTTCACAGCGAACGTGAACAACGAACAGGTCACGTTTACCTCGCCCCTTAATCCGTCGCCGATCGCGATGGCCACTTATTTACCAACGATCATGGACAAACTCACTGCAGTGGAAGCGACAGTTCTACCAGGTCGGATTAATATAAATGAGGCTCCGCGCGAGGTTCTCGCTGGGTTGCCTGGAATCTCGGAGGAGGTTTTAGAAGAGCTGATTGAATCGCGTTCGCAAGATGTCGACAACAGCAATCGAAAATTGGAAACATGGCCGATGGTCGAAGGGATCATCACGTTACAAGAAATGCAGACCATTGCACCGCTCATTACAGCGGGTGGCGATGCGATGCGAGTCCAGAGTGTGGGGTATTTTGAACAGTCCGCTGGATTCGCAAGAATCGAAGCTGTCATCGATGCTTCCGGCTCCGTTCCGATCGTGGTGCTCTATCGCAAGATGGATCATTTGGGTCGTGGGTTCAGTCAAACAACCTTGGGACAACGCGCTCAAGGCTTAACCGTATCACAGTGAGTATTCATGTCCCGACTAGTATCCATCGAATGTGACTCGAACGAGGTCCGTATTGCGGTTGGCTCGAGTGGCCTCACAGGCCTGACTCTGGAGCACGTCGTCAGCGGTCCGCTTTCGCTTGCTCCGAACGAAGATCCTCTCAACAGTCCTAAGACGCTGGAAGCGGTTCAGACTCTTCTTAAGGGAATCGGAGTCAAATCGGGTAACGTCGTTTTCTGCGTGGGCCGAGGTACGATCGAGCTTCGATCGCTGACCTTGCCAACGACCGATAAAAACGAACTTCCGGATATGGTTCGCTTTGCAGCATTGCGACAATTCGCAAACGTTGGAGATCATTGGCCGATTGACTTCGTGGTTTTGCCATCGCAGCAAGAGAACATGACCGATTGCTTGGCGGCATCGATCAACCCAGCTACGGTGGAGCGTCTGAGCCGTGTCACAGAGTCGCTCGGGTTGACATTGACTCATATTGTCCTCCGTCCAATGGCATCGGCCATGTTGGCAGCTCTCAAGCAACCGCAACTGGCGAATTCGACCGTTTTGTTGGTCGAAATGTTTCGCGACGAAGCTGACATGGCGGTCTTGGATCAAGGCCACGTTGTGTTCATGCGCAACGTTCGCTTTTCGCATCCGACCGATTCGCCAGCCAACTTGCAGACGCTTCAAGGAGAAATCAAGCGAACGATCATTGCAGCCGCTTCACAGCGTACGGATTTGAAAGTAGAGCATGTTCGGATCTGGGGAAGCCAATCGCATCGAAGCGAAATGTGCGCGACGTTGACCGCATCCTTGGGACAACCAGTCGAATCCATCGACCCGTTTGATCTGCTGGATGCATCGAAAGCGGTTCGACTGGAAGCCGCCAATGGCACCGAGGCGATCCTAGGCAAGTTCGCTTCGTCGATCGGCGGTTTGATTGCGACTCAAGCATCCGATCGGATCATCGACTTTTCCAATCCCCGGAAAAAAGTGGAGGCGAAGAGCCCATTGGCTCGCTACGCGCTCGCAGGAACCGCAGCAGCAGTCCTTCTAGGATGCGGGTACGGTTGGCATTGGATGAAGCATTCTGCGTTAGATTCTGAGATCTCCCAACTCAATAGCGAACTGGCCAAGAATGTTGACTCGCTGAAAATCGCATCGAAGAAACTTTCCGATTGGAAGAAAGTCGAATCGTTCTTGGAAGGTGACCATTCTTGGTTGGATGAACTCGAATATCTTTCCGCCCATGCGTCCACTGGCGAGAAGGCCATTTTCGGAGTGACCACGTTCGTCACCGACACACGCAGCAATTCCGCCATGATCTCCACCAAGTTCTTAACTAAAGAACAAGAAGATGTTCCAGATCTTCAAGCCGAGTTTCGCGATGCGAATCACACGGTTCGGGGGAATAAGGTTGGAAGCAGCCCAGACAAATCAGGGGCGTTTCCTGTCGCTGCCGACCTAAACATCAAGCTCGGAGCGGCGAAGGTTACCGACCCTCGCAGAACGCCCAAAGCCAAAGCGCCCGCCAAGGCGGCAGAGCCAAGCACAGCGTCACCAGAGCCAAGCTCAGTGCCACTAGAGCCAAGCTCAGTGCCACCAGAGCCAAGCTCCATGCCCAGCCCACCTTCCGAAGGGACGCCACCAACTGTCGCAGACTCCAGCAGTCCAGTGCTTCAACCTGCCCCCTCACCACCACCGACTGTTCCTTCGGAACCAGCTGCTACACCTGAACCATCCACAGTTCCTGAGCCAGCACCATCGGAGCCGGTTGTACCAGCAACAGTACCGACTGAACCAGTACCATCTGAACCAGCAACGACTGAACCAGCAACGACAGGAGGAGCGAAGTAATCATGGCCATGAATCAACGAGAAAAATATCTAGCAATGGGTGTCGGGTTAGTCGCATCCCTTTTTGTCGGCCAGTACGTTGTCAACTCGGTTCAGAAAGGCTACGCAGATAAGCTTCAAAAAATCGACGAGCTGAACAAGAAAAAGCAGGATCAAGATCTGCAGATCACAGCAGGTGTGATTGCAAGTCAGAAGCTGGTGGCTGTCGTAGGGCGTTCATTGCCAAAGCTTGAAGAGAAAGCTCGCGCTGACTACATGGAATGGTTGATTGACTTGGGAGAATCTGCAAACTTGCGCGAGCCGACTCCTAGTTTGGTAGGTGATCAGAAGGATCGTGATGGAGCCTATCATCTGTTTAAGTTTCAATTAAGCGGTTCGGGAACCATCGAAAACGCAACGAAGCTGCTGCATGATTTTTACACCAAGGATTACTTGCATCGTATTACTCGCTTCAACTTAGCCCCAGTAACTGGACAACCAGATCAACTGGCGATCTCGATGGACTGCGAGGCAATTGCATTGGGTACTGCCAAAGAGAAACAGCCAGCACCACAACAACCATCCGCCCGTATTGTGAAGTCCTTGGAAGAGTACAAGAAAACGATCGTGGAGCGAAACATGTTTTCGCCCATGAACCAACCGCCCAAGCTGGAGCCTACCAAAGTGGTGGAAGCCAAGATTGGTTTGCCTCTCGACCATACAGTCGAAGCGAAAGATCCCGACGCAACTCACAAAATCAAGTACGAATTAGTTGGGGATGCGCCCAAAGGTTTAACGGTAGATCCTGATACCGGCAAACTCACTTGGAGCTCGAACGAACTGGGTGAATTCAAGGTGAACTTGAAAGCGACGGATTCGGGTTTGCCTCCGAAGTCTTCCACACAGCTTTTGACCATCAATGTCAAAGAGCCACCGCCACCTGCCAAGGAGCCCGTCAAGTTTGATGTCGCGTCGCAATCGGTAGTAACTGCCTTGCTAAGTGGCAAAAATGGTCCCGAAGCGTGGGTGCATTCGAAGACCGACGACAAGAAGTTTTACTTGCACAAAGGTGACCAGCTGAAACTTGGCGGTATCGAAGGAAAAGTGATCGATATCGGCCTGAATTACGTTGAGTTCGAAACGGAAAGTCGACGTTGGGTCGTCGGTCAGGATGAGAGCATTGCGGACGCCTTCAACCGCGGTCAAATCGATTGATGCCGCTGTTGCAGCACGTGCTAGCACTGGTCAAGCGAGGCAACTCGCAGAACCTTAAAACCGATACTCTGGATTTTCCGGATCGAAATCAGCGTCGGTGATACCGACGTTGAACTTGAGGTTCTCGTACGTGTAGGACTCCAGCAATTCGGGCTCTTGCCCCTCTGCTTTTGGCCAAGTAAAGCTCGCGTACTTGATTGGTACAAGCCGCTCCTCGTCCATGTAAATTTGAGCGAGATAGAATTCGAAGCCAACTTTCTTGCCGTCGATCTCAACGAACGGTTCTTGATGAATCACTTCAAGAAGCTTGCAAGGTATTTGATCCAAGTCCACATTTTCGCGAATTCGGACCTCCGCAGGCCCCAGTGACTTATCCAGTTCACCTCGTTCTATCAGCTTTCTCAAGAGCTTCTCAATTCCGATTTCTGTGATGGGATATCGGTTGCCTGCCATAGCAAGCCTGCTTTGAGGCAAGAGATCAACGCTGACCAATCCAAACAGTCCAGCTTCATGGGCTTTGAGTTTGTTGCCATTTTGATCTTGAATCCACAAGACTTCCCGACCTGCTTGTGACTTGGGTGCCGTTGTCTTGAGATAAACAGAAACTTTGTGTGCTTCCCCCGACTCACTAGGGCTGTACCGAAGTTTCATGGCCATGGTTGAAGGTGGATAGAGCGTTTTTCCGATGCGTTCCTGCTTGACCAAGTCGGCGGTATAGTCGCGATGCTCTTGAACATGATTGGCCAATGCACGCCGCGCTAATTCAAGCAAAGGATCCAAGGCATGCGCAGCCACATCGTCAGACGGTGGTTGGTCTCGCAAGGCCGGGGGTGTTTCTTTTTTTTCTCCGGTGACTGCTGTCTCGGTAAGTGAATCTTCGCCGGTCATTTGGTTCCAAACGACCCACACAGCGCATGTGGACAAAGCCAAAAAAATGCCCGATCCAATCGCTAGTCGTGCAAGCCAAACTCGGTGCCTTTGTTCAGCCACGGTTGTACCTCGTCAAGTGTTAGAGTGCGAGCGAGTTCGAAGCCCCGACTTGTCAGTGAGAAGTCGCGGTGAATATGATGCATTACGAGTCCATTTTTGCACAAGGCACGAAACCCCTCTAAAAATCGTACGGTGGTTTCGGGATGGTTTGGGTCGCGAAACGCGATCGTTTGCACCTCGTCCAGTTCAACATAGACCGCAAGCATGCGGGAGGGAGCTTCGAACGCTGCATTCACTCCCTTGAGTTCGATCACGCCTCGGTCCTTGGCGGCGTAAAGAATCGCCTTGGATTCTGGCATAAGCAGATCTGCTGATATGTGGCTTGTGGCGTCTAAAGTAACCATAGCCTCGGCGCTAAGTTGCGCGAGTGCCACTAGCACTGGCGCACCGGATCCGAGCGCATCCCAACTACCGCTCAGGTAATTGTCGAGCGGCTGCATTTTGGACACGTTACGAATCGGTTTTGAAAAGTCGGATTCCATGAATGCCGATGATGTGAAAAGGGATTACGGATTGTTTCTCGTGGTAAATCGAACATAATCCTAAGCGATTCGAGTTGAGTTCACCACGACAACCCGGGTCGTTTTATAGATTTGAACATCCATTTATCCTCTCGGAGAGCTCTCACATGGCCTTGGTTCCGCTTCGCAAAGTACTCGATCACGCAGCCGAGCACGGCTACGGTGTAGCTGCCTTCAACGTCAACAACATGGAGCAGATCCAATCGATTATGGAAGCGGCTCAAGAAACCGATTCGCCCGTGATCATTCAAGCTTCGAGAGGCGCTCGATCTTATTCCCAGGATGCATTCCTACGTCACCTGATGCTAGCAGCCGTGGAACTCTATCCTCAGATTCCAATCGTCATGCACCAAGATCACGGCAATTCGCCAAAGACCTGTTTGTCCGCCATCGAAAATGGTTTTACTTCCGTTATGATGGACGGCTCCCTTCAAGAAGACGGCAAGACCCCAGCTTCTTACGACTACAACGTGGCTGTCACCAAGGAAGTCGTTAAGTTGGCTCATGCCAGGAACGTTTCCGTGGAAGGAGAATTGGGATGCCTCGGTTCTTTAGAAACAGGCGGCGGAGAAGCAGAAGATGGACACGGTGCCGAAGGCGTGTTGAGCCACGATCAGCTTCTCACCGATCCCGATGAAGCCGCTAGGTTTGTCGCTGAGACCAACGTTGATGCGTTGGCGGTCGCGATTGGAACAAGTCACGGTGCCTACAAGTTCACTCGTAAGCCTGACGGCGAAGTGCTTGCCATGTCCCGAATCGAAGCAATTCACAAACTGATTCCCAACACGCACCTTGTGATGCACGGCAGCAGCAGCGTTCCACAAGAATTGCAAGATATCATCAACCAATACGGTGGCCAGATGAAGCAGACTTGGGGCGTGCCGGTCGAAGAAATCCAACGTGGAATCAAGAGTGGTGTCCGTAAGATCAACGTCGACACTGATTGCCGAATGGCCATCACGGGAGCTATTCGCAAGGTTCTTGCCGAACATCCAGATAAATTTGATCCACGCGATTATTTGAAACCAGCTCGGACCGCCATGAAGGAAGTGTGCAAGGCTCGCATGATCTCGTTCGGCCAAGCCGGCAACGCAAGCAAGATCAAGTAAGGGGGAGTAGCGCACCAAACCTATTGCAACGCGTCGGGGCAAGCCCGACCGTCGCTGGTCAGCATTCCAATAAAATTGAAATGTCCGCATTCAATCGTCCTAAGCCCTGCGGGCGGGACGGGGACGCAGTTTTGGCATGGTATGCCAAGTGTGAATTGCAAGTTCTATGCGGGCCCTTTGATTCGAGCGGGAAACGCCACTGTTCAGGGCAACAGAAAACGCAACCAACAGCCCGCGCTCCGCTTCCGTCGAGTTTATCTCGGCGGAGCGAACAACTGAAAGCTACACGCGGTACCAACGCTTGATCTTCAACTCTTGCCGCAACGGGTACTTGCATTCCTTCAGAATGTACATGTCTCAAGGTAGACTATCCCGTTGGTGTCGCTGACTTTCAAACACCGGTGCATACGCATGTTAATTGCATTGGAAAGGCCTACTCCCTTTTCTGCTTTCCATGTCTTCAGTATGTTCCGTGGTTCCAAAATCGGTTCTCTTGTGGATAGTTGTCTTGGTTCAGCTAAACCATGGCTGAAGTGAAATTGCTCACGTTCGCAACTAGACGTCAATCTCTTCGATATCCTCGGCGCGTTCCATGATGAAGCGAAACCGGGCAGATGCGTCGCGACCCATCAAGTCGTTCATGATACGGTCAGTTTCTAACTGGTCATCGATCTCCACTTTTAACAGCCTACGAGTCGCGGGATTCAGTGTCGTATCCCACAAGTCTTTTGGCATCATCTCTCCCAAACCTTTGAAGCGAGTGATCTCGGGCTTTCCTCGTTTGCCATGCTTTTCCAAAATCGTCTCACGCGCCGCTTCATCCGCCGCCCAATATCGCTCCTTGCCAATATCGATTCGAAACAGCGGCGGCACCGAAATGAAGACGCGCCCGTTGCTAATGAGTGGCAACATATGCCGATATAAAAATGTCAACAACAGCGTCGTGATGTGATGTCCGTCCGAATCTGCGTCGGCTAACAAGATGATGCGCTCGTAGCGAATACGAGCCACATCCATCGATTTTCCGATCCCGCACCCAAGAGCGGTTACCAGATCTTGAAGCTCTTTGTTCTCGAGCACTTTCGATAAGGCCACCGATTCGGTATTTAGCACTTTTCCTCGCAAAGGCAAAATAGCTTGGAAATTACGATCGCGACCTTGTTTGGCACTGCCACCTGCCGAGTCACCTTCGACGATAAACAGCTCGGACTTGCCGCGCCCCGACGATAAACAATCGCTCAGTTTGCCCGGCAGCATGGCTCGCGATGTGCTTGTTTTGCGAGACACCGATTCCGACGCAGCGCGCGATGCAGCTCGCGCCCTCGCGGATGCAATGATTCGAGCTACGATCGATTCCGCTACCGATCGATTGCTGTTCAGCCACTGCTCCAAAGCTGGCCGTATGGCGTTGTCCACTGACGTTTGGACTTCAGGGTTGTTTAGCCTATCTTTTGTCTGCCCCTGGAACTGCGGGTCTGGAATAAACGTCGAAAGGATCGCGACCAAACCTTCGCGTATGTCTTCATGACCGATCTTGACGCCTCGAGGAATCAGATTGTGCGTCTCGAAAAAGTTGCGTAGGGCCTTTCCTAAGCCAGCTCGAAAGCCATTCTCGTGCGTTCCGCCGTTGGCATTGGGGATACCATTGCAGTACGATCGTACATGTTCATCCGTCGACTCGGTCCATTGCAGAGCTATCTCGATGCGATCGTCACCCTCTTTGCGAATGGAAAAAGGAGCCTCGTGAATAGGGCTCGCGTTGCGTTCCTTCAAAACCTTCCCGAGATAATCCGTGATGCCATTCTCGTGGAAGTAGCTGTCTTTCTTGCCGGTCACTTCGTCCACAAACATGACACGAACCGCCCGATGCAGGAAGCTCGTAATTTCTAATCGCTGACGAATGGCATCCGCATCAAATTCGGTCTTCGGAAAAATCGTCGGGTCAGGCGTAAACGTGATCGAAGTACCGGTGCCGCGCGCGCTGGATGCGGCCTTTTGTAGTTTGGATGTCGGCTTGCCTTGCGCAAACTCCATTTTATAGACCGCTCCATCGCGACGGACCATCGCAACAAGTTCTTTCGACAAGGCGTTCACGACCGACGCGCCCACCCCGTGAAGTCCACCGGAAGTTTTGTAATTCTTCCCTTCAAATTTCCCACCCGCATGAAGCACGGTGAGCACAATCTCTAAAGCGCTTTTGCCTGTCTTGGCATGCTTATCCACCGGAATTCCACGCCCGTTGTCGGCAACCGTTACGGTTCGTCCATTCTTGTGCAACGTGACAACAATCTCGTTGGCGTGCCCGTTCATGGCCTCGTCGACCGAGTTGTCCAGAATTTCCCATACCAAGTGATGCAAGCCTGCCGTGCTTACACCACCGATGTACATCGCAGGCCGCTTGCGAACAGGCTCTAGCCCCTCCAGGGCGACAATGTCCGATGCAGTGTAGGATTGGGATGCAGTGCTCATGGGTCAGCTATCGTGTTGGTGAGAAAACTGTTTCGATCAACATGCGGTTCAAGCTTCACTTGGTCCAAGCTTAGCTTGGTTCCAGCGGGTCAGGTGCCTTGATGGGTTCAGCAACAATTGCTGATATCTTGCCGTTCTTCTGAAGCTCGATACCACGTCCGCCCCGAGCGGTAACGCGATACTTGGCCGTCGAAATGGTCTTTTGGGCACCTCGGTTCGTTTCGACAACCAAGAGATCGCGATCCGCCGTCGACGCTTTGAACCCGAGCAACCGATCTGTCTTGGCCATCTTGATCAGAATGACCCCTTTACCCGCTCCAGACAAATAGTTGATTTCAACCGATGGGCAAACCATCGCGCGACATTCGGCCGTAATCGCCAAAATAGTCTCGGAACCATGAATGGCCTCTACGCCAATCACTTCGTGCTCCGGGGCCACTCTGGCGAATCGTCGACCACTTCGAGTGGACGGTTCAACAAATTGTTCAAGCCCGAATCGCATGGCGTATCCGTTGCTGGTGGCCGCAAACCCGTGAACCTCGGGACAAAGGTCTGGCTTTTTCGGGTTCTCTTGCACATTGCCGATGACGCGAGGATCCAAGGACATCACTGTCACGATTCTTTCGCCATCCTTCATCTTGAATAGCTTCTGAACAGGCTCCCCGTGACCAGTCGATGCAGGAATATCGATGATACGAGCCGTATAGCAAACACCAAACGAGGAGAAGAATGCCATCGTGGCGCGTGTCGAACCTGCGACAACGCCAAGAATTGAATCCCCTTCTCGAAGACGGCTCTTGCTGGGGTCTGCAATTTGTTTTTGCCGTTTCACCCAACCGTCTTTGGTTACCAGCACATGGCAATCTTCATCAATGATGAAGTCTTTCTCGCTAAATTCTGGCTCCTCTGCAATCGTGATGATCTCGGTACGTCGAGCCCCTTCTTTGGTTTTCGCGTAGGTACCGATGATGGCTTCGATCTCTTCTCGCACAATGCTCCATCGACCTGAGTTGTTGGTGTCGCGGGTACTTTCCTTCAGCAATCGCTGAATCTCGCGAGCCCGCTTTTGCTTGGCCTTCAGTTCGTCTTGGAGCAAATTGATTTCCAAGCGAGCTAAACGGTACAATTTCAATTCCAAGATGGCGTCGGTTTGCTCTGCGTCGAGTCCACCTTTGGCAGCCGGAAAACGCTGCATGATCTTCTCGGCAGCGTCCGCTTTACCTTCCGACTTTCGAATGATCCGAATGATCTCATCCAACGCATCAAAGATGAGAACAAAGCCTTCCAGAATGTGAATGCGTCGCAGCAAGGCTTCGAGCTCATGTTCCAGCCGCTTGGTCACCACTTCCAATCGGAACTGCAAAAAGAACCATAGGATCTCTTTCAATCCCAATCGACTGGGCGCACCTACTTCGGGATTCTCAGTTGGAATCAAGCAAGTCATGTTGACCGAGAAGTTGGTTTGCAATGGCGTATGCTTATAAAGATAAGCCAGCACCTTGGCTTCGTCCGCGTCCTTGCGCAGCTGCAAATCAATCCGAATATCTTCGGTCGATACATCCCGCACGTCTTCGATCAATGGCATCTTGCCACCGACAACAATATCCGCAATGCGTTCTACCAAGACCGATTTGTTCACGCCGTAAGGGATGGCTGTGATGTGCAACAGCTTGCTTGTCTTGGTCTCCTCACCCACAATCGTGGTGCCGCGAACCTTCAATGTCCCCTGGCCCGTGCGGTAGATTTCTCGCAATTCTTCTTTCGAATTGATCAGCATCCCACCGGTCGGAAAGTCCGGGCCATTGACCGCATCGTTGGCCACCAATTGGTAGTCTTTGATGTCCGGGTCCGCAAGCAACTTCAGCAGCGCTCGACAGACTTCCCCAAGATTGTGCGGCGGTATGTTGGTCGCCATACCAACAGCGATCCCGGTTGCTCCGTTCACCAGCAGGTTCGGAACGCGACTGGGTAGAACGACAGGCTCCAATCGGCTACCGTCGTAGTTGGCTTTGAAGTGAACCGTGCTACTGCTCAGGTCGGTCAAAACCTCGCGAGTAACCGCCGACATACGGCACTCGGTGTATCGCATGGCAGCAGCATTGTCGCCATCGATCGAACCGAAATTACCGCTGCCATCGACCAGCGGCATTCGCAAGGAGAAGGACTGGGCCATACGCACCAAGGCGTCATAGATGGCGGTGTCTCCGTGAGGGTGATAATTACCCATCACATCCCCAACCACCTTCGCGCACTTGCGATGCTTGCTGGTGAAGTCCAACCCCTGCTGGTCCATGGTGTACAGAATACGACGCTGGACCGGTTTCAAACCATCGCGAACATCGGGCAAGGCGCGGCTTGTAATGACCGACAAAGAATAATTTAGGTACCTCGCTTGAGCCGCATCGCGAAGCGAGATTCCGGAGATTGTTGCGTCAATGTCTTCCGAGGTCGGTTCCTTGGGATTGGCGCGCCGGCGCTTTGGCTTGTCGGGACCATTGCCAGATTGTGGATTCTCCGGCAGATCGTCTGGACCGACATCGTCATCTTCTTGCGGGCTTCGGCGCTTGGCCATCCTTAGTCTTCCTCCCTGAAATGGAATCCTGGTGCTGCTCTTGATTGCCAAAAAATGGCCTAAAACGGAACGATCTGTAGCGTTAAGCTGCGATGTTTGCGTCGACTGGGAAAGATTTTAGTCTCAATCGTGCGCCCGTCTAGTTCCGTATAGGCCCTGGTGTATCGGCATTTGCGTAGGATTAGACTAGCCTGCGAGATTTTTTTTGAATCGTCCTTGAAACCCAACGCATCGCAACGTGCATCCTGCATCCAAGGGGACTACTTTAGCCGCAATACCGTTCGATGAAGCAAGGTAGTAGGCACATTCCATGTGCCGTAACCCTCAAAAGCAAAGCTCTTTGAGGCTCGGCGGACGGCACACGGAGTGTGCCTGCTACTTTTTGAACGGTATTGACTTTAGCCGAAGAGCTACGTGCTTGATCTTTTGACGCTTCCAGGTGTAGGCAATGTGCACGGTGTCGTCAGCCGCCTGAATCACGGCTGGGTAACTAAACTCCTGATTCGGCTCATTCTCCAGCTCCAAGACGGATGTCCATTGCGATCCGTCGATTGAAATGGCGACATTCAGCGGCGAACGTTCTCCACCCCACTCGCCCGGCTTCTTGGTGGCATGGTTGTAGACCAGCAAGTGTCGACCATCGCGTAACGTAATCGCATCGGTGCCCGAATTCGGGTTGGGTAAGGACGTCAACTTCATTTCGGACCATGTATTACCTAGATCCGAAGATTCCATCTGGAAAACATAACCCTGCTGCGTTCTACCAATGGCGGCAAGTCGGTTTCCTCCGAGCTTTAATACGCTTGGCTGAATCGCACCAATCTTCCGAGGATCGTTGAGCGGTTTGGTTCGCGACCAAGTCCGGTCCTTCAACGAGAGTCGCTCAAAATACACGGTCCACAAATCGCTCCCGTCGTCCGTTTCATGGCTGGTTGGACACAGAATCGAACCATCTTCAAGCTCGATCGGCTTGTTCTTGATCGGGCCCAAAATACCTTCTGGAAGCCTGACCGGTTTGCTCCAAGATACTCCGTGATCCGCCGAGGTTGTTACCATTCCCCACCAGGACTGAGGGCTAGGTCCCGCTTTATAAAACAACATCAATGGACCTGTTGACGGTTGGAACAGAACTGGATTCCATGTTGGATACCGTTGCACAGATTGGTTTGCGACGCCACTCAGCTCGGGTGTTGGCGTCCAATGAAACTGGACACCATTCGCAACCTCCACCGGCGATGTCCATCCATCGGATCCCTTTCTGGAAATCCAAATTCCAACATCCTCGGACTTTTCATACTTGCCACCAAACCATGCGATGACAATGCTTCCATCCGACGCTTGCACGATTGTGGAAGCATGACAGCTCGGGAATGGGACTTGATCAAAGACAAATTCGCTGACGACCACCGCTGCTTCTTGAGCCTGAGAATCTGTACGCATCAGTACAAAACATGCACCCAAAAAAAGAGGCAGGGTGAAAATGCCCCAGTGGATCCCATTGCGAGAACACTTCCAAATCATGCTTACTGGGCCTTCTAGGAAAGGAAGAATGTGACTTGCAACACCTATCGCAAGACGATGACCATGGTAGACGCTCGTCTATCGAAGTGGACCATAACGCAACGCCCCGGGAATGAACATCGGATCGTAAACCGAACCAACCTTCCCAAAGTCGAATGGATCATTTCCTTCAAGAACGGTCGCCGTTTTGGGGCGCAGCCTCTTTGCGGCGCAAGCCAGAAATCCGGATTCCTCTTTACCATCAAGTGCAACCTTCATTCCTTCGCTCTGGGCGTTCAGTTCATCCAGCACGCGGACCAGGACGGCAACCTTTCGGATAGCTTGCGGCGCATTGTACCCGTACGTGTAGCTTGCAGATGGTCTAGGATTTTTAACGCGAGGCTGCTCGGTTGCATTGGAAAACCCATTGGCATCACGAACCCACATCACAGCAGCTCCGTTCGTTGTGCTGACATCTGCATCAGGTTCCATCATCAGCTGAATCCGCTTGATTGGTTCTGTACCGATGCTTTTGGCCATCAGCAATTCCCCTACTACGGTGTTGACCGAATTTTTCACTTGGTAGCGGGTGTCGCCAGAATCAGTTGTGGACTTGGTCACACTCAACGATTTCGCAATCGTGTTGGCAGGCTCCAAAATGGTGCTCCATCCTTTCACGGAGATTTCTGGCTTGTTCTTGATCTGTTGTGCCACATCCGCTTTCCAGTTCGCCAAAAGCTTTGCTTCCCAGTTGACACCGCTGCTTGGGGTGGGATGCTCTTGATCCCAAACGGTCAACGCGCTCGGATCGAGCACTTCGAAGTCCTTTTCTAGAATCGGCTCTTTGAATCCAAGGCCAAACGATTGATTGATAAATCCATAAAGAGCGACCCGCGAGACATGGTTGAAGTTATGCGGGAAGTGAACAGCAGGAAACAACCGCACGCGATCTTTAACGCCGAACAACTCATAGATTTTTTGCAATTCTGGGAACCCGTCTTTAGGCATGGTTCGCGTCCAATCATCCGCCGCCGTTAACCCCATAGGTCTTGGAGCAATCAGGGAAGCAAGTTCGATGTTCCCAGTTCCCACGCGAAGGCTGGATGCGTTCTCGCATGTGCATCCGCCTTGCATGCCCGTGCTGACCATCACCGCTGGAAATGCACATGCGATTCGTGGTTCCACAGCTGCCGCAACAAAGGACTGAGTGCCACCACCACTTGCGCCAGTGATAGCGATCTTGGTTGCGTCAACGTCCTTGCGATTCGCTAGAAACTCAAACGCTTGCAACGAGTTGATCGTCTGAAGAGCCATGGTGCTTTGGAAGTGACCTTCTGCAGTCGCACTGTAAAGCAACCATTTGTCCGCTCCCAAATCTGGATTGGGGCCCTTCATGCCAAACAAATGCGATCGATTGTGATCTATCTGTTGGCTGTCTGCATACCCTAGCATATCGTACTGAAAAACAACGCAACCCATACGAGCTAACTGAACGCATCGAGCTTGCATGTGATTCCGAGCTGCCGATTCAAAACGTTCTGCTCCGGTTGCAAGAAGTTGGGCGATCTCGTTGTCCGGCGCTTCGTAAAAACGACCATTGATCCAATGCCCATGCGGACACAAGACGGCAGGATATCGTCGGTCTGATTTCTCTGCTTCCGAACCTTGTGGCACAAACAGACTACCGGTTACAAACAAGCCAGGCAAACTTTCAAAATAGACTTTGGAAACGGAATAACCATCCATCTGCCGTGGCGAATGAATCACGGGTTGAAGGGGGGCCATGGTCGGCTTAGGC
>Ga0247832_1001133_pt1 | contig 49275 bp, 31 predicted proteins | sample LaCruzMarch2015__10_FD_192407 | JGI IMG/M metagenome (GOLD analysis project Ga0247832, IMG submission 192407) | Freshwater microbial communities from meromictic Lake La Cruz, Castile-La Mancha, Spain - LaCruzMarch2015_4m | ecosystem: Environmental > Aquatic > Freshwater > Lake | place: Spain... | reverse complement strand
AATAATAAATTAGGTAATTTACATTTCATATAACTTAATAATAAATTAGGTAATTTACATTTCATATAACTTAATAATAAATTAGGTAATTTACATTTCATATAACTTAATAATGAGTTTGCATCATTTTCATTTGATACTTTAAATGATATATAACTTCATGTATGTATTTCAAGTATATTTCCAATAAATGTATTACCAAATCTACTATTTGCACCAAATGCGGCAGTATAGTTATAATCTTATAAAAGTTATATTCTTTTTTAACAATTTTTTTATCAATATATTTAATAAATCCTTTTTGTTGAGATACATAACATTTAATTAATTTATTATTATCAGTTAATTTGTCATCATTTGATTCAATTCCAAAATATCTACCTAAATATATATCAATAATTGTTTTCTTATTTAAAAATTTATTTACTAAACTATAATATTTACTATCAAGTATAACATCAAAAGTATTAAATTTAACTTTTGTACCATTATAATCACATAATCCATTATAATCTTTATCAATTAAAAAGTAATTTACACCTCCTTTTATATCTACTGTATTACAAAATATTTTACAAGCATTATCATAATGTTTTATATATAATATATCTGTTCTATTTATCATCATTTCTCTAAATTTATATAATCCTTTGCCACCTGCAAACCATCTTGAAGGAACTATAAATGATAATAAATTACATTTATTAATATAGTATTCAATAAACTTGTTATATAATGGTTTTGCTTCCACACTTGTTAATTCTTCATTATATGGTGGATTTCCAATGATAATATTAAATTTACTAATACCAAATACTTCATTTAATTTTACATTTAATGTATCTCTTTCATATAAATTTAATTTAAACTTATTATTAATATTAAAAATTTGTTTTACTACAAAACAATTCTTTTTATTTAATTCACCCATATATAATTGTTTTTCAATAATATGTTTTTTTCTTTGTTCTTCATTTGGTATTTTAATTTTTATCCTTCCATTAATTTATAATAAATAGCAATTGAATAATTACCCATTCCAGTAGCAGGGTCATACCAAGTTATTTTTTCATTTTCCCAAATATTTTCATTTTTATTTTTTAACCAATAATCTTCTATATCTTTTAACATTTTATTATTTATAAAATCCATTGGTGTAAATACTTCTCCAAATTTTTGTTTCTCTATTACTTTTGGTTTCAAATAATCTGATATTAATTCTAATAATTCTTTTGGTCTATCTAATAAACTTTGTATTGACATCTTAAATTGTATTGAGATATTATAAGTATTTGAAGATTTATTTATAATATCCTGAATTATATTAATTAAACCTTTTTTATTCCACCATATTAAACATACTATAACTAATAAAAAAATATAATGTTAATAAATTATATAAATTAATATAAAAAAAATTTAATAAAATTATAAAAACATATATTAAATAAAAATTTATTCAATACACCAAAAACTGTCAACCATAATCAAAACAGACATGCTACTACTAGAACTTTCTGTCCGAACACACCAAGTACGCTCTTGTTTTGGCGCCTAGTAGAAACAGTAAACTTATGTATCAGTTCATGCCTCAGCATATAAACACAAATGTACCATGCACATTCTGTACCAAAGGCACAGCAGCAGGTGCAACAGCAGGCACAGCAGCAGGTGCAACAGCAGGCACAGCAGCAGGTGCAACAGCAGGTGCAACAGCAGGCACAGCAGCAGGTGCAACAGCAGGCACAGCAGCAGGTGCAACAGCAGGCACAGCAGCATGCACAGGTACAGCAGCAGGCACAGCGACAGGTACGGGTACATCAGCAGGTAAGAGTACATCAGCAGGCATATGTTCAGCGACAGCGACAGGTACGGGTGCAGGAACATTGGCATGTGCAGCAGCAGGCACATGTTCAGTGACAGGTACGGGTGCAGGAACATTGGCAGGTACAGCGGGAGGAACAGCTAGATTTGCATTCCAGAATGTTCTTTGTTCTCCATGTGCTACTTCCAGATGTTGATACTGCCGCTCCAGCGTTGCCCTTACATCTGCCTGGACATGATCCCTGATGCACATTTCTTGTAAGAGGGTTGCAATCTTTAAATCATAAAAGGCTGATTCAGCCTCACTCTTTGCAACCTCAAAATATGCAAGTTCCACACCCAAAGATACCCGGCCTTCTCCGAGATTCAATGTTGCTTGATCCAGGTCGGTAATAGCAGCACTCAAGAGTGCATTGAGTTGCTCATTGGTAGGATCATCATCGACAGCATTGGCTGCTTCAGTCAGGAGTTGGTCTAACTTGTGCACTCCGCGAGCTGCACTCTCCATAAGAAGAGTAATATGCTTAACCTTAGCCTCACTTGCATCAAGCTTGAACTTTGCAACTGCAAGAGCAGCTTGTGCTTCATCAACATGTCTCTTTGCATCTTGAAGAGGTGTTTGAGGTTCTTGGAGAGCCTCTAGAGAAGTTACTCCAATGGTTAGGGCTGCTTGGATGGCATAAAATGCTCTTCGAGATGCATTAAAACCTTTCTGATGAAGATCTTGGGGAGCTTCCTGAGCCACTGCTTGGGGAACACCTTGGTGAGGTGCCTGGAAATCTGCTGGAAGAGCCGTCATTGTCACAGCTAAAAAGCTGAAAAACTGAGCTAGCAACAGCGAACCAGGCTTGAGCCAAAATGGCTACGGTACTGGAAAAAATACATTACAACATTTACATAATTTAATATTCAATTTTTATAATTTTAACATAGATACTATTAATAATTTTAAAAAAAATATAACTAGTTAATTGATATTAAAAACATTAGACTAAAATCAAAATAATAATTAAATATATGTTGTCTATTTCAATTATATTATTATATAAAGCCTTATGCGCAAACTTATTTATATTTATAAAATCTGTATTTTTAATATGCAAATTTATAAAAATAATATATATAAATATAATAAAAATATTTTTATTTAGTTGTATAATATTAATTAGTATATAAAAATATACATATATATAATATGTAAATAGTTACATTTATTTATAATTATATATTATTTGTTAATAAATAATATATAATTATAAATAATATATTAATATATAATGTCTGATAAAATTTTAGCTGAATTAATAAAAAATCAAAAACAAAATTTAATAGAAGATAAAAAATTATTATTTAATGATTTTAAAAGATTAAGTAAACATTTATCAAAATCAATATTTAATGAAAAAGAATGTTCATTATGGAATAAAAATAATTATAATTTATATATTTTCTTTTATTTAAATAAAAGAAAATATTCATTACATAGATTATTATATTATAATTTTATAGGTCCTATAAAAGATTCAGAATATATTAAATTTTATTGTAATAATAAAGGTATATGTTGTAATATATATCATATTTATATTTCAAATAATAATAATCAACTTAATAATATACCTTTAATTGAATGTAATGAATGTAATGAATATAATGAAAATAATATAATAGATAATAATAAATATTTCTTAAAGCAACTTGATAATTTAGAATTAGATAATACATCTTTAATTCAACAAAATGAAAAAAATATAAATAATTTAGAATTAGATAATAAATCTTCAATTCAACAAAATGAAAAAAATAACTTAAAAATAATTGTAAATTTTTAAATCTATAATATATTATATGATTTTTAAAAATGGTGGATTTCCTTGTTTAAAATATTTAAGTATAAATAATACTGAAACTAATAAAAATACTAATACTAATGAAATTAGTAAAGAAAGAGGTTATGTAAAAAAAATAGATATAACTATATTAGTTAATAATCCTTCAAAAAAAATTATAACAATTAATAATAAAGAAGATGATTTAGAAATTGTTTAAAAATATATTTTTATATAATTAATTAATATAATAAATCTAAATTTTTACAATTTTTAATAAATTTTCTACCAAAAAAACAAGGCGATTTATATAATAATAATAGTTCATTTGTATCAATATAATCATAATTTTTTAAACCATTATGGTCCCAATTAGTAAATGTTGTTGCATCATATTTAGAATTATTAGTTTTAATAATTTCATTATCTAATTTTTTATAAAATAAATATGTTATATGAGAATGTTCATCTGGACATTGTGTAAACCAATTAATATATTTATTTTTATCATCAATTAATATAGTTGCATGTTTTTTATTTAAAATGGCCCATTGATGAGCTTTTTTAATTTCACTTTTTGTAATATATTTTAGAGCATATGTAGTTCTTTCATATAATGTATCATAACACATATTATAATATGAAAAATTATTATCAAGATGATAATATATATAATTAAAATTTTTAAATGGAATACATGAATTTGATAATAAAATAAAATGTGTATTATTTTCATCTTTTAATGCTTCTTCTAATAATAAATTATGTGCTTTAACTAATGAAATATCATAATAAGTAGTTGGAATAATATTATCTAATTTATATTTATTAAAAAAATGTTTCCATATTTCTTCATGATTTATTTCATCATAAATTAAAAATAAAAATGCAATTTTATTATTATTACTAAATATATTTTTATTAATATTTATATATAATAAAAACAAAAGATAACTAAAATTAATTATAATAAATATTATAATTAGTTGATTGATTTAAAAATATTTGAGTATAAAAATTGATTAAATAATATATAAAAAAAGATTATATATATAATAATAATGATATCTAATGATAATGAAGAAAAAAATCAAAAATATATAGATTATTTATTAAATATATATTTTAATCAACCAAATATTTTATACGAACATTTATTTTCATCATATCATCAATTTATTAATGAAATAATACCTTATTCATTAATAAATGAGAATAATTATTTTTATGAAAATGTAGATGGAAATGTAATATATTTACATGGTTTTAAATGTTCAAATATTAGAATAAAAATTCCAACATATGAGAATGATAATAAAATATTATTTCCATCAGATGCTAGAAAAAATCATTTAAATTATTTTACAGCAATAATAGCTGATATTTATCAATTTGTAGAAAAAGTAGATTTAAAAACAGATGAAAAAACAGTAACTATAATAAATGAATTAGAGAAAGATATACAAATAGCAAATATACCAATAATGATAAAATCAAAATATTGTTCAACAACTATAAAACAAGATTTAAAAAGTGAATGTAAATATGATCCAGGAGGATATTTTATAGTAAATGGGCAAGAAAAAATAGTATTATCAATGGAAAAGATGGTTGATAATAAAATATTAATATTTTCAAAAAAAGATTTGTCATATGAAGATGGTTTAATGTATACAGCTCAAATTAATTCTAAAAAGAATGATTATTCAGATAATTTACAAATATTAATAATAAAAAATAGAAAAGATAATATATTTACAATTAGTACTTCATCACAATTAGTAGATATACCCTTGTTTATTTTAATGAGAGCATTAGGTTTAGAATCTGATAAAGATATAATAAGTTTTATAACTTATGATTTAAATGATACTAAAATGTTAAATTTATTAAGAGCATCAATTAATAATTTATGTGATGACAAAAATAATATAATAAAAACTCAATCAGAAGCAATTGATTTTTTAGTAGCAAGATTAAAACGAAATAAAAGAATATCACAAACTGATGAAGAAATAGCAAAAATTCAAAAAAAAATGTTATTACAAAAAATTTTAAGACAAGATTTATTACCTCATTTAGGTGAAGATATAAATAAAAAAATAGTATTTTTAGGATTAATGACAAACAAGTTACTTAACGTGATATTAGGTAGACAAGAAGCAGATGATAGAGATTCATTACAAAATAAAAGAATAGAAACTCCTGGTATTTTATTAGGACAATTATTTAGACAAAATTGGAAAAAAATGTTAAGTGAAATAGGTAAACATTTTAAAAAAAAAAATCAATCTAATGAATTACCTATTAATGTAATAGGACAAATAAAATCATCTATAATAGAACAAGGTATAAAAACAGCATTAGCTACTGGTTATATGGGAAATTTAAATATAAAAAAAGTAGGTGCTGCACAATCATTGTTAAGACAAAGTTGGAATCATGCAATATCATATAAAAGAAGAATATTATCACCATCAATGGATGATTCAACAGCAAAACTAACTACTATTAGGCAAGTAAATTCAAATCAAATAAATTTATTATGTTGTGTAGAGACACCAGAAGGGCAAAAGATTGGAATAGTAAAAAGTTTAGCTATGATGTCATCTATTACAAATCAGAATTTATCACAAAATAGTATTATAATTAATATTATAAAAAATAATAAAAATATTAAACATCCATATGATATTAATCCATTAACAATGAAACAATGGATTAAAATATTTGTTAATGGGGATTTAGTAGGAGTTATTAAAATAGAATTTTCTCAAAATTTCTATGATATTTTTAAAAAGTATAAAAGAGAAAATATTATTGATAAAACAACATCTATATTATTTAATTATGATTATAAAGAAATAAGAATTTATTATGATGGAGGTAGATTATATAGACCATTATTAATTGTTAATAATCATAGATTAAATTTAAATAATGAAATAATTGAAGATATTATAACTGAAAATAAATTATTAGATAAATCTAAATCATGGAAAAAAATTTTATCAAAATATCCAAATTTAATAGAATATGAAGACATCGAATCTTTAAATTATTTATTAGTTGCAGAAAATGAAAATAAATTAATTGAAAATATTAAATTATCTAAAAATGAAGTTATATATAATGATACTACAAAAATTAATAGATATGGAGATTATAGATGGGTTAAATATACTCATTGTGAATTTCATTCATGGATAATGTTAGGAACTATTGTAGCAAATGTTCCATTTTCAAATCATAATTATGGAGGTCGTAATATTTTACATTTTTCACAATCAAAACAATCAATGGGTATATTTTTATCTTCTTATAAAGATAGAATGGATAATTCACATATATTATATCATCCTCAAGTACCATTAGTAACTACACAAGCTATGAAATATAATTGTGCTTTAGATTTACCATATGGTGAAAATTGTATTGTTGCAATTATGTCTTATGAAGGATATAATCAGGAAGATTCTATAATTATTAATAAATCAGCTATTGACAGAGGCTTATTTAGAGCTGATACATTAAGAAAACATCATAGTGTAATATCAAAAAATCCTTCTACATCACAAGATGATATTTTTATAAAACCGGATAAAAATAAAGTAATTGGAATGAAAGGTAATTATAATAAACTTAATGAAAAAGGTTATATACCAGAAGAGACTATAATTGAAAATCAAGATGTAATTATTGGTAAAATATCTCCTATTCAACCAACTGGAAATAATAATAAAGTATACAAAGATAATTCAGAAATTTATAAAAATGATATTCCAGGTGTTGTTGATAGAGTTCATACTGGTATGTTTGATGCAGATGGATATGAAATGTATAATATGAGAATTAGAATAGAAAGAAAACCAATGATAGGTGATAAATTTACAAATTTTCATGGAGCAAAAGGAACAATAGGAATGATATATCCTCAATGTGATATGCCATTTACTGAATCAGGTATGATTCCAGATTTAATATTAAATCCTATTGGTTATACTAAAAGAATGGCTATAGGACAGTTTATTGAATCATTAGTTGCAAAAGAAGGAGCAATTAATTGTCATTTTTCAGATGGAACTCCTTTTAATGATTTTGATATTAATTATACTATTAATGAATTAGAAAAAGCAGGATATAATAAACATGGTACTGAAACTATGTATTGTGGACTTACAGGAAAAAAAATGGAAGTTGAAATATTTATAGGACCTCTTTGGAACATTAGAATTAATAAATTAGTTGATGATAAAGTTCATGCAAGATCAGAAGGACCTATTCAAGCAGTTAATAGACAACCATTGGAAGGTAGATCAAGAGATGGTGGATTAAAAATTGGTGAAATGGAAAGAGATGCTATGATAGCTCATGGTATGGGACAATTTATAAAAGAAAAATTAATGGAATCATCTGATATTTATAAATATAATGTGTGTGATGATTGTGGAATGATTGCATCTAAAGTTCCAGATAAAGAATATTATAGATGTAAAGGTTGTAATAATAGTACTAGAATTTCAACTGTCGTTACTCCATACGCATTTAAATTATTAATTCAAGATCTAATGGCAGTTAATATATTACCAAGAATTAGAACTGAAAGAAATATTTATGCAGATGAAACTTAATTTATTATTTAATTTAAAAAAAAAATAGTTATTATTATAATGACAACTATAATAAAAAAATCTAATATTATAGGGAAAGATAATATAATAGATACAATTAAACCTGCTATATATCATTTATTAGATGGAACTTTAAATAAAGATTCAGGATATTCACTATTAAAAACAATAGAATATTTAAAAAAAATTATTAATGATGATAATATTATATATATTGATGGAAAAAATACAGAACTAATTAATAATCTTTTAAAAAATAATATTAATGAAAATAAATATTATATATTTTATAATAATGCTGATAATCATGCAACTTCTATTTTATTTTTTAAAAAAAATAATAATTATAATTTATTATCAATTAATTCAGGGAAAGGAATTGAAAATCATGATAATATAAACAGTATGTATTATAGACCATATTATGGAATTACTTTTGATAATTTAGTTAATATAGATAAAATATTATATTTTAATATAATATATAATAACATAAAAAAAAGTATTAGTACTAATATTAATTTAATTTTTTTTTATAATTATTTTAGTACATATGATTTTGATGATATATACTTTAATAATATTATGATTATAATAGTAAATAATAAAAATATAGAAATAAAAAAATTTTTAGATTTTTTAAAAGAAAATATAAAAAATATAGAAAGTAATAAATTTGATTGTAGTATTATTACTATTATATTCAATAGTAGAATTCATAATACTAATTATTATGATATTTTAATAAATATTATAAAAAAAAATAATAAAATATTATTTGATGAAAAGTTTATTGATTATTATACTAATAGTGATATAAAAAAATTTATTATAAAAAATAAATCAATTTTACAAAAAATTAGTTTTTTAGTACAAGAAGAAAAAATAACAAATAATAAATTATTATATATTTTACCTCAACAATCAGGATCATGCTCATATTTTTGTATATATTGGGCATTAAGTTTAATAAAGATATTTAATAATAAAGAAAGTTATTATGAATGGGTAAATTTAGTAAATAAAGAAACATTAAAAGATATAAAACTATTAACTAATTTAAATCTTACATCTTATGTTATTAATAATAATTTATTAACAAAATGTAATAATTTAGGATTAATTAAATATTCATCAATTAATTATTTTAATTTTATTTATAAAATTAAATTTAAGTTAAATAAATTTAAAATAAATTTAAATTTTAATTATGAAAAAAATAATTTTAATAATCATATTATAGATAATGAATCAAATAATATTTTTTTAATAAAATTTGATAATAATAAATATTTTGAATATTTTGATATTATAAAATATAAATATGATATTTTTATTAAAAATTTAGAAATTAATATTCAAAATATAAATAAATTGCATCCATTAGAAAGCATTATTGAAGATAATAATATTAAAATGACTCATCCAAGAGAGCAAAGGAAACTATCCGATTTATTTAATATTTATAAAAAAAATTTAATTTGTTTAGAATATATTATTAGTTTAAATATTGAATCTATAGATATAAATATACCTAGTTATTTAATAAAATATTTAAATTTAAGTATAGATATTTTAAATTATAATAATGATGATTATTATAATTTATATATTTCTAATGAGTATATTAGTAATAAATTATATTTATATCATATACATATGTTATCATGTTTTTTATTTATTATTGATAATTTTTATGATATTTTAAATTATTCAAAAATATGTAATGATCAAAATGGAGTGTATCTATTGATTTATAATTGTAATAATAACTTATTAACATTATTTTTTAATTATGATGAAACATTAATATTTCAGAATATTGAAATTAATAATAAAATATTATTATTTAATAAATTAGATAAATCATTTTTAATATATAATTCATTAATATATGATAATTATATTATTAATAGTAATATAATTATTAATAATGATAATAAAATAAATATTTTTTTATTAAAAAAAAATAATGAATATTATTTAAATAATCCAATTGAGTTATTTAATTATTATAATAATAATTTATTATATTTAATTGAATTTATTAAATATAATATTTATTATATTACATCAAATAATAATATTAAAAATAAATTAATAAAATATTTTTATGAAAAATATATAATATATAAAAATAATACTTCAGATAATATTAATTATATTATTACAATATTATATATATTATTAACAATTAATAATCAAATAACTACTATTTTTGATATAGAATTTATATTAAAAATGTTTAATAATACAATGTTTGATAATAAATTATTTAATATTTATACTAATAATAATTATAACATTGATAAATCAATTGAGTATATTAATATTAATATTAATATATTTAATATTTTAGATTATACTAAATCATTAATAAATAAATATTTTAATATGGACATTAAACTATTTAATTTAAAATATAATATTATTGATATTGAATCTACAAAAACAAAAAGTTTAGAATTATTAAAAATATTATTTAATATTAATAATAATAATAATATTTTAATTAAATCAATATTAAATAATAAATTTTATATATTAAATTATGATTATATTATTAAAATAATAATTAATAAATCATTTTTAATTGAAGATATATATTATAATAATAATAAAATAAAAAAAAATAATGAAATTATTTATCCATTTAAATATTTTATTCCAAGTAATATTTTTCATCTAGTTTATAAAGAAAATAATATTTATAAAATTATATATTTTAATAATATTGATAGTTGTAATATAGAAACTAATAATATACTAAATGAAATTAATAATACTACTGATTTGAAAAAAATATCTATATTATCAATTAATATAAATAATATGTGTTTACCTAATGAATCTGAATTATTTATAAAATTATGTAAATATTATGGTATTAATAAATATAATTATTTTTATATTAATAAAATAGATTTGGAATGTCCTTATATTTTAACTGAATATGAATTAAGTTTTTTTAATAAAAAATCATATAAATTAAATACACAATTAAATAAAAATATATATGAAAACTTTAATATTAAAGTTATTAATTCATCTGTTGAAAATAATTTTTTAAATAAAATTAATAAATGTATTTATAAAAAAAATTGGGAATTAAAATTAAAAACTAAATTATTAAATTATAAACATAAAATTAAAAAATTTATTGATGTATTTAATAAATTATTATATAAACATCAAAATATATTTAAAATTATATATGAAAATTATAGTGATTTTTATAATTATTGTATAGCTATAAAAATAAAAAATATGATTAGTGAATTAATCTTTAATATTAATAATAGTAATAATTTATGTTCTTTAGTAAAAATATATATTGAAAAATTTAATACTAGAACTTACTATTTACAATATATATTTGAAGCTTTATTTGAATTCATAAGTGGTTTTGAAATTTCAAAAGAACAAAAATTAAGATATTTACAAATTATTAATAAAAAAGAAGAATATTTAAAAAAAATAAATAATAATACTGAAAATATAATTTCAGATTCTGAATTACAATTATTAAATACAAAAAAAGATTCTGAATTACAATTATTAAATACAAAAAAAGACTCTGATATTAACTTTGAATCAAGACAACCTACTAAATATCCATTACATCATTTTATGATGGGAAAAGGTAAATCATCTATAATGTCTCCATTATTATCATTATATTATTCTATTATTGAAAATAAACATATATATATAATAATTCCTGAGCATTTGTATAAAGAAACAGTATATATATTTACTAAATATATAGATGCATTTAATATAAAAGATAAGATTAATATTATGACTGATACCGAAATTAAAGCTTTATTTTTATATGACTCTAGTCCATTACAAATTAAACAGGTTGAATTATCAAATATTTGTAATGAAAAAATATTACATAAAGATTCAATAATGTTAATTGATGAATTTGATACTATAATTGATCCAATGAAAAGTAATTTTAATATTCAATTTGAGTTAAAAGATTATGATATTAAAGATTTGTATAATTTTATTTTAGATAATATTAATATAGATATTAATCTAGATAATATAGAATTAAATCCTAAAAAATTTATAATAAAAGAAATAATTAATATTAAAAATCAATTAAATAATAATATATTAAAAGAAAATATAAATTGGGGAATAAGTGAAATAAAAGGTTATGCAATACCATATGCAAATAAAGATAAACCTATAAATAATTCAAATTTTTCATCAATAATAATTACAATATATTTAACATTATATTATTATATAAAAATAGTTGATTATAAATTAATTGATAAATTATATTATTTTATAATAAAAAATAATATATTAGAAATAATTTTTAATATAAAAAATCCAGATATATTAAATAAAAATGATGTTATACAAATTTTAAATATTGGTAATTATAAAGAAAATATAAATAAAATTATTTATTATATTATTAGTACTATTACTTTGGTCAAAAATCAACTTAATACATCATTTATAGATATTATTAATATTGATAGTATATTTAAAATAGGATATTCAGGTACATTAAATTTAAATATTCCAGAAAATATGGATAATATAACTGTTGATAATGAAGAAAGAATAAATATTGTATATGCTATAACAAACTCAAAAATAATTAATTTATTAAATAAAGATTTATTATTTGATATTTTAATTAATTATGATGCATTAATTGATATTATTGGAATATATAAAAATGATATTAATTATAATATTGCACTACAATTAAATAATAAATTAAAAAGACCTATAATATTTATTACTGAACAAGATGAAAAAAAAGTAATTATAAATAATATTATAAATAATTATAATGAATATATTAAATATATTAATCCTTTCATATATTATAGTCAAAGTCATACAATTGGAGTAGATATTAAACAAGATTATTATCCAATATTAAAAGGTTTATGTACTGTTGATACATTATCAAAATATACAGATGTAGCACAAAGTATGTATAGATTACGAAAATTAAATATGGGGCATTCAATTGATTTTGTAATATTTAATTCAGATTTAATAAATAATACAACAGAATTAATAAATATTCTTGATAAAAATCAAACTGATAATATAGCTAATCAAAAAATATATTTTAATTTTCAAACAGTAAAATCAATAATCAGAAAAAAAAGAACACAAACTGAAAAACATAATTATATTGAAGAAGTTAAATATATTATGGATATATCTAATTTAAGTGATATAAATATAACTGAAATGTGTAAAAATATATTTACATTAGGTGAAATTAAATATATTAATGATTATGGATTAACAACAGAAAATATTTTTAATATTATATATAATTATAATAATTTAGAAATACAAACTTCATTAAATATTGATTTTAAAAAAAATACTGAAATTAATATTGTTTCAAATATTAATATTACAATTAGTGATATAATAAAATTATTACCTAGTTATATATGTTATTTAAATTTAAATAAATTATTATCAAATATATTTAATTGTAATTATTTTTGTATATTAGAAAATGATTTAATATATTATTTACCTAATATATTTCATTTTACATTCCATTCAAGTAATAATAGTTTAGAGTGTATAAAATTATATAACTATAAATTATGTTTTGTTTTTATTAATAATATATTTTTAATAATAAAACAAAATATGATTACTTATTTTAATGATAGTTATCCAGTATTAAATTATAATTTAAAATTTATTAATAATTTTAATATAGATCAACAAATATTACAACAAAAATTAGAATTATTGAAAAATAATAATTTATATAAAATTATAAATAATATAAATAATGAAATTAATGAAAAAATAAATACTAATCAAAGATTAGAATCAATTGATTTAATTACAATTTATATTGGAACAATATTTTTAATTGATAATTATAATTATAATAATATATTTTTAAAATATATAAAAACTATATATAATTATCAACCTATTAATATATTTTATAAACATACTTTAAATACTATAAAAAATATAAAAAATGATAAACAATTACAAAACAAAATAAAAAACGAAATAAAAAATTATAAAATAGATGATACAACAGACGATTCAACAGATGATTCAACAGATGATTCAAGCAACTTAATGTATTGTTTAACTAATTTAGATAAGTTTATTCATATTTTAATTAATTTAAAATTATTATTTAATGAATTAAGTAATAAAAGTTGGATTGATAATATAAATATAATAATACAAAAATATTGTATATTACATAAATATAAAGATCCTAATAAATGGACATATGAAGATGAATTAAATAATACTGATAATAAAATATTACATTTATTACCATCTCTTAATGAAATAGATATATTACTTAAAACTAATTTAAAAATTATTTTAGATAGTAAAATTACACCTATAATTGAATCTTATATCATTAAATTAGATCCTATTAAAACTCAATTAGATTATATAAATAATAATAATTTATGATATTTCTTCATTGTTTTTTGATTTTGTTCTTTTTAATGTTATTTTTTCAATTGTTGGTCTAGATTTTATAATTATATCAGTCATAGATAAAGCTTTATTAGAATCTCCAACAATTTCACTTAATGTTTTATGAATTAATTCTTTTTTTAAAGGTACCGGAACTCTAGATATATTTTTTTTTAATTTACCATTTGGAATATCTATTATTTTTTCATCAAATTTTTCTAAATATTCTAAAATAAATTGTTCATTTTCTTTTTTTTCAATATTTAAATTTTTTGTTTTTTCTTTTATTTCATTTAATATATCATCTACTTCTAAATATTTTTTTACTGCTTGGATAAATTCTGGAGATACTTTTTTACGTTCAGGTTCTTCAGACATATATATATATATTATATATAATAATTAGATTTAAATATTATTATTATTATTTAATTATATTAAATTATAATAATATTTAAAGATTATATTATATTTTTTAAATAAATGACTAATACTAAAGATACTATTTTGCAATTTAATAATATTTTATCTTCTTTTATAATACAATTATCACCATATGTTGGAACTACTTATAATTATAAATTTGAACAAATTATTAAAATTAATATTTCATTGCCCATTGAACGGTTTTTAGTAAATGCATTACCATTACGTGATAAAATATTAAATAGAGATGAAACTTATTTTAATAATTATGAAAATCATAATATTGAAATAAATAAAGACGAACTTATATTAAATGAAATTTTAAGGTTAAAAGATATTTATTATAAATTAGATGAAAAATCTAAATGTAATATATGGGATATATTTCAAGCATTATTATTTTTAGGAGAAGAATATATTAAATTAAATGAACACAAATATACATAAAAAAATATTAAATTAAATGAACACAAATATACATAAAATATATAAATAAACAAAAATATACATAAAAAAAAATATTCTTTAATCTATTAATAATGATTAATAGATTAAATATTATAAATGATATTGTTAATAAATATGTTACTACTGATATTATAGATGATTTATTAAATAAATATAAATCTGAATTAGAAGATTATAATTATATTAATTCTATTGATATATTTTCAACATTATCTTTAAGAGGTTCACTTAAATATATTAATAAATATGATAAACAATTAAGATATGGTGGATTATTAATAAAAATTTATAAAGATAATAATAATGAATGGATTGGTATTATAAAAAAGATATCAGGAAAAAAATATTATATTAAATTTTCAAAAAATTATATATTCTATTTAGAAAATGATAATAATATATTTAAAAAATCTTTAAAATATTTTATTTCTAATTATGAAATTAATTAATATATTATATATATATATATATATATATATATAATGACAACAACTATTAGAACAAATTTTATTAATAATATACCTCCTAATACAAATGTAAATATAACATTTATACCACCACCTAATGAATTATTATTTATGGATGATTTAAATAAGCTAGCATTAATTAATTCCACAAATATATTAAATATAGATAAAAATATACTTGAATTAATTAAACCATATACTCCAAATGATATAATTTTTATTAAAGATATTTTAATAAAAAATGATGCAATTACTCCAAAATCTTTAAATAATTTGTATTCTGTATTATATAATATAAATAATGATCCTAATATAATGTCTATAACTGATTTACAAAATAGAATAAATTCATTAAATACACTATTAAATATCATAATTAATATAATTCAAATAAAAGATAAAACTTCATATGTATATGAACAAATAAATATAAATCGTGGAACAATTTTTTTTATGTATTATACAGTAGGTTTATATTTAAATGAGGCTAATAATGTATTAAATTTAAAATCAAATATATTTTATTCAATTTATAATTCAATATCTCAAAATAATTTAATATATATACCTATGTTATTTATATTTATTTTATTAATTTTAGTATTTTTATATAAACTAATAAAAAAATAGATTATTATTAATTATAAATATTGTAACTAATAAAAAATAGATTATTATTAATTATAAATATTGTAACCATTTATTTGCAATAGTATACCAACTAATTATTGTATCTGAATCAATTAAATTATTTCTTAAATTATTAATATAATTTGTATCATTCATTTTACAAATTATATCATTTGCTATATAATTATATAATTCTTCATTAGTAGAGTTCCAATTATAATGTAATCCATCTCTTTCTTTAAAAATACCAAAATTTGATATAATTGGTATACAACCTGTTACTAAACTTTCTTTAATGCTTATACAATCTATTTCACTTATAGAATTATTTAAATATAAATGAAAAGTTGATAAATATTTTTCTCTTATAATAAGATCCATTGGTTGTCTACCATGATCCATTACTCCTTTAGAAGATAATATCATTTTCATATTATTTTTAAAATTATCATCATAAATATAATCCATACCATAATAAACATGTAATTCAGCTTTAGGTTCAGCATCAAATATAATTGGCCATATTTTTAAAATAATTTCTTCTAATCCTCTATCATAACTACTACAATAACAAAATCTAAATGGATCTCTAATTATATTATTACTTATTTTAAAATTATCTATTCTTACTCCATTTTCAATAATATTACATTTATTATTATAATTATTAATAATATCTTTAGATTTTAAAAAATCTAAAAAACAATCATAATGATATTTACTTTTTAGATGAATAAAATTTATTTTATCAAAAATTTTTTGTAATTTTGATGATTCCAAATCATTAATTACAAAAAAATTATCATGAAAATCAATAATTGTATTATCTGCGTGAAAATTATTATCCATTAATAATAATAATCCAGGTTTCCTCCAAATAATTAATATTTTTATTTTTTTTTCAAATGGAAATTTTATCCAATTATTATAATATACACCATTATTATATTTATCATTATTAAAATTTCCATATACTATTACTGATTTACCTTGTAATACCCATTTTTCAGATAATTCAACTATAGCTTGTTCTGATCCTCCTAAATTTTTATCTGTTGGATCCCATGATATTCCAACACCACCTGTTAAATAAACAATATCATAATTTTCTAAATAACTATTATCAATAAATATTTCATTATATTTATTTAAATATAATTTAGGAATTAATAAATCAATAAAGTCATCTTCTAATTTTTGAACTATATCATTAGCTATTCCATTAAATGATCCTCCTAATGTTATAATTTTTGGAAAAAAATTATTTTCATTATGAATTAATTTTATAAATGTTTTTTCTTTTAATAATAATTCTATATTATCATTAATATTATAATTTTTTTTATAAGCAATTATTGATTTATTATATTTTACTATAAATATTTTTTTTATAATTAAATCATATACATATTGAGATTCTAAACCAGCTATTGATGAATTAGATTTTATTAATTTATCAACACAATGACTTATAAAAGTATTCAAATAATAATCATCATCATCCATTTTAATTGATATATCACCTGTAGCTATATCTAATCCTTTTTTTATTAATTCGTCTATATTTTTATTTTCTTCAAATGGTATTAATTTTACATTATATTTAAAATTATTTAATAAATTTTTTATAAAATTTTCATTAATAATATATTCATTTATATTAGATGATTTATCTATTATAATCCATTCAATTATATTATTATATAATTGATTTTCAATTAATTCTTTTAAAATTGTTAAACAACTTATTCTATTTAACTGGGTTATAGTAATTATAGAAACTGTTTTATTCATTATTTACTAATAATAAAAATGTTTTATATATATTATTATTAATATTTTTTATAATAAAATGATTTTATTAATCATAATTATATTCATTATTATTATTATTATTATTAAATGATAATTTATTTAAATTATCATTTATAACATCTATATCATTATTTTCATTATTAAATGATAATTTATTTAAACTATCATTTATAAAATCTATATCATCATTTGTATTATTTAATATATTTTTTTTTTTTAAAATATTATTTTTATTACATTTATTAAATTTATTAGTAAATTTAATTACTTTTGTTTTTATATAGGGATTTGGATAAGGAACAATTGATAAATTAGATATATTTTTAAATATATTTAAATATATTAAAACCATATCCTCAAATATTTTATTATTACATATAATACGATTATCTTTGTATAAAGTCCAACTATCATAATTTACTAAATATAAAAATTTATATTTAGTAATATTAGTATTATCTTCAAATATATATATATTTGATTTATCATTAAAAATAAAATCTATTTGTTGTTTAGTTATTCTTTCTAAAATATTTTTTAATATAAAAATATTTTTTAAATGTAAGTTATATATACTTTTTTCTAAATTTTCTATTTCAATTAAATTATTTTTATAATTATTAATTTCATCAGTATTCATTAAATTATATAGATAAAATATTTTTATATACTTATATAATTTATTAATAAATTATATAAATAAAGTAAAAAATTTAAAAATAATATATATTATTATTATTAATTAATATTATTTTCAATATATTTTTTTAATATAAGAATTGTATTATTATCTTTTATTGCATCAAATAAAAAAACATTTGATTTTAAATTATTTTTAATAATATAATTTACTATTTTATTATTTAAATCTAAATCATTATTTACTTTTATTACAGATTCATTATTTAATTTTGTGTAAAATAATAAATTTAAAATATCTAATGTATGTGTAGGTGCTTGAAAAAATGCTTGTGTTATATACATACTAGAATCATTATTAATATTATTTAAATGAGATTTATATTTATCATTACTTGTATCCATATATTTTTTTAATTGTTTCCATAAATCATCAGTTGATTTTTCTAATGAATTAGGTATATTATCTATACATTTTTGGTTATTTATAAAACATGATATATTTTTATTAAAATTATCTTGAACATATTTTAATTTTCCATTTAAAATACAAATTATATATATATTTTTATTTAAAAAATCTATCATTTTTGTTTGTAAATTATTATTATTATCAGTATTTAAAATTGTACAATTATTTATAAAATTATTTTTTTTTAAATACGTATTAATTAAATTAATTATATCAATTTCATCATTTTTTGTATAATGAGAAAAATATAATATTATTACTGTTTTTTCTAAAATTGCAATATTTATTAATTTTTGTAAATAATGACAATCATCTATTTTTATTAATGGAGCAGCATGATGAAACCATAAATCATTATCATTATTAATTTTATATAAAAAAGATTTAAAATTTTTTTCTAAATCAATTCTTAAATCAAAAAATCTAACACCTTTTTTATATAAATTTAATAATGATAATGATTGTGTTTTTATAATAGGTATACTTTTATTTATTTTAATAATTAAATCTTGATATACTGTATGTATTTTATTTCCAATATTAAATGTTTCTATATTATTATCAATAGAACCTGTTATTGCATCATGTGCACCTATAAAAGGATATTTATAAAGTGGTAAATTTATTAAAGTTGGATTTAAAGTAAAAGTTAATGTTGGAGTTAAAGTTAAATTTTCATAATTAAAATTATTTATTTGTAATAAATTTAATATTAATAATAAAATTATTATTAATATTAATAATAATTTATTCATTATAAAGTAATATATTTTTATATTTTTTAATTAATTTATATTTTTATCAAATGTTGATTTAATTTTAATCAGCAAAACAAAATATTAAAGTATAAAAATTTTATAATATTCCATTGTGTAAATATTATTGGCATTTAATAAAAAATAAATATTTTAATAAATAATATATCTAATTAATTATCAATAAAGATTTATAATTATTATTATTAATTATTAAAATATTTGTTTTAATAAAAAAATATTACTATCATTTAATAAATCAATATTATAATAAAAATCATTATTAAATCCTTTAAATTCAATATATATTTTATTAATTTGTAATTCATTAAATATATTTTCTTCTTTTAATTTATTATAAAAATTTTTACATATAAATATATTATTAATAATACATTTATTTTCTAATCTGGCAGCTAAATTAATTCCTTTACCAAATAATCTAAGATTATTATTAATATATCCAAAATATAAATTATCATATGAAACTCCAATTCTTATATTAATATATTTTTTTGATATATTAACTAATTCATAAATAAAATATAAACATATACTAGTACAATATTTATTAATATTAAAAGTATTTTCATTATTTAAAATTAAAATAACCATATCACCAATAATTTCATGAATAAATATATAATTTAGATAAGTAGTAGTAATTAATTTTTTAATATCATTATAAAATTTAATATTAATATTAATAGTATTTTTAATACCTTTATTAATTAATATATGTGTAGAATTAATTATATCAATACATATAATTACAAGTTTATTTGAACTATTAATAAATGTATCATTATATTTTATATATTGATATAAATTAATATTATTAATTGAATCAGTTTTATATAAAATATATTTAATAAAATTATTTTTTTTATAAATTAAATTAACATTATAATAATTATATATATTAAATTTATTTAATAATATTATTATATTATTTTCATTTTCTATTTTAATATTATTAAAAATTATTTTAAATAAATTTGTATATAAAATATTTATATTTAATCCTATTAATTCATCTTGATTATATAATAAATGATTATAAATATTATCATTTATATATGTAATTAAATGATTTACATCTGTTTTTATAATTAAAATATTTTTATCAATATTTTTTTCAATATTAATAACATTAAATGTATTTGTTTTTGGTTGTCCTAATAAAATATTATCAAAATTATTATTTATTATTTTACTAAATAATATACCCATATTTATTATACTAATTAAAAAATTTAATTCTTTTTATTTATTAATAAAAAATGGAACACATATATTTATATTTTTATTAGCTTGAGTAAATAAATAATATTCTTCAATTCTTCAAAATTATTATGATTTTTTAATTGTCTGTAAATGAAAGTTTTCCACAAATCCATCCTTCAAATGTTTGAGTATAAGGATTAATAAATTCTTTTATAAGGTCTATAATATTACCTACCTCTATTTCTTCTTTTTCTAATTGATTGACAAAAAAATTATTTTTAAAAGATGTTTTGGTATCATCATTAATACTAAAATATTTTAGTGTGATTTTATTAATTAAACACATATTATAAAATTTATTTGTTAAATAATGATCATATTCTTGAAATTTAATAAGATATTCTTCAATTAAATTTTCTAATCTTAGACAAGATTGTTCCCAACACAAAATTTCATCTTTTGATAATAAATCATTTTCAATACACAAATCAAATTCTGTACTTTTAGAAATAAATATGCATTTAATTTGACAAAATTCACAATAATAATCCTCATAAATATTCATAAGAATGAATTGAGAATCTGGATGATGATTGTGTTCAATTCTTTTTAATAAAATTTTAAAATTATTAAAAATATTATAATTATACATATCATTAATTAATTCAAATAACTCCTGAGTTATATATCTTTCAAATGAAATAATATCATTTAATATAGTTTTTTTTCTGATTCTATTAATACATCTAATTCGTTTTATACCTGAATTAAGTTGCCACTCATTATAATTATTAATTAATTTCTTAATTTCTTCATTTTGTATTTTTTTCATAAATATAATAACTTGGTTATTATATTTTGACATTTTTTTTGCTAAATTTTTTAATAAATCTTAATATATTTAAGACAAATTGTTAATATAACTACATTACTATAAATTGTGTATAATATTTTTTTTTCAATTTTTTTATTTATTTTAAATTATTGATAATATATTGAATAAATATTAATAGGTATATCTGTATTAGATAAATTAAATTTTAAAAAAATATTTTTATTGATATTTTTATCTGAAGTAAATTTTTTAATATTTTCTGGAGTTACTTTAATATTACCTTGCATAAATATATATTTTACTTCTAAATAATTATTATATACTATTATATTATAAGGATATAAATGACTTAAAATAAATAATTCAATAATTCCATTAGTATTATTAGTAGATTTTCTAAAATTATTTAATTTAGAAATAAAAAAATTATTATTTTCTTCATTAAAATAATTATTAATAAATTGTTTACTACTAATATCATCAGAATTATTTAATATATCTTGAATATAATCAATAATATTTGCTTTAAATAAATTAGTTAATATTGTTTGAAATTCATTAAAATATCCTAAATTTCTTGTTTCAATATCATATAATGGATTATTAATCCAATAATATGAATTAATATAAGCTCTAATAATACTATCTTTATTAGAAATAATTTCTTGTATATATTGATTACCTAATATAACTAATTCATACTCTTTATTAAATTCATTATTATTAAATTTATTAATATTTTTTTTATTAATATTAGTAATATTATCAATATCAAATAATTCTGATAATATTTTATTAAAATTATTAATATTATTTTTAATAATTTTTTGATCTGGTCTATTAGTATATTTAGAATAGTCAATAACATCTGATAAAAAATAATTATTTTCTCTTATTATTTCTTTAAAATTAATATTATCTAATAACATTTCTTCAATAATTTTATTAATATAATTAATAGCATATTTTTCAACTAATTGTAATTTACATGAATTATTTGCCCATGAACAATGTAAATTTGCATTACAACTATTTTCATCTTTATTATATTCACAATAATTTCTAATATTATGATATATATAATTTCTTAAATCAGGTGTAGTATTTATTATATTTCCTATTTTATTAATATTTGATGGTAATATAGATTTAGAATTATCATTAGATTCTTTTTTATATTTTTTATATAATTTATTATCTAAAATTTCAAATAAAATATTTCTTAGTTTTTTTCTTTTTTCTAATTTATCTAATTCTTTATTTCTAACAATATTAATAATAATATTTTTTATATTTTCATTATAATATAAATAATATGATAATTCTAATTTATATAAATTATAACTTTCATTATTATAATAATTTTCTAAAATTATTTTTTTTTTATTATCATAAGTTATATTATTTTCATCATAATTTATAATTTCTTGATTAATTGTTTCTTCTAATAATTGAAAATTATAATTTAATCCTTTTTTTTTTAAAGATTTTTCAGTTACATTTTCATTTAAAATAGGTATAATTAAATTATTTTCTAATAATATAGATATAATATTAATTTTATTATTAATTTTATTATTATAATAAACTATTTTTGGATAATATTTTAATTTTAATTTTTGTTCAATTTCTTCTAATAATTTTAAAGTAGTATCTAAATTAAATAATTTAGAATTTATTTGATTTTTATTAATTTTTGTAAATTTATAATTAAAACTAATACCTGAAGGTATTACAGGTAATAATATTTTATTATCTAATTGAATATATAAACATTTATAACTATCATCTATATGTTGATTAATAATTTTAATTTTATTTTTTTCTAATTCATTAATAATATTTTTAGTTTTTAATTCATAATTATATATAATATTATTAATAATATTATTAATACAAGTTTTATTATAATAATTTTTTAATTCATTACTAATATTTTGAATATCTTTTTCATTATAATATTTAGTTACTTTTATTTTTTTCATATTATTATTTTTTAAAATCATATATATTGGAAAATAATATTTATTATCTTTTATTAGTATTATAATATCTCTATCTAAATTATAATCATTAAAATTTTCTAAATTTAAACAATCTAAGATATATTTATCTTTAATTATATTTTTTTCTAATAATTTATTAATTATAACAATTTCTTTATTTAATATATAAAAATTAATACCTTTATTTGATATTACACCAGGAATACTAATTAATTCACCAATTACATTATATTCTAAATAATTAGACATTTTAATATATTCAATAAATTTTTGTTTTGTATTAAATATTTTTTTAATTTCTCCATTATTTAAATAAGTAAAAATATTATCATTTATATCATTATTTAAAAAATCTATTATTTTAATAATAATATTATCTATTGAAATTTCATAAATATTTGAAATTGATGATAAAAAATAATAATATTCATGTTTTACAGTATATTTAAAAAAATAACCAGAATTAGATTCATATAAATAATGATTTATTATTTTATTATCATTATTCCATAATTTATTAAAAAATATATCTAAATATTTAGGTAATAAAATATATTTATCTGGTTGTATTTTATTAGTTTCTTGTAATATATATAATTTATCAGTTAATAAAGGTATTTTAAATGAGGTATCGTTAGATATATTTATATTATTATCACTAGTACATTTTAAAAAATATTCTTTTTTTTTTTGATTAGCTGATTCAAGAAAATCTTTTTTATAACAACAAGGCATACATAAATTATTAGGATTATTACTTTTTGATAAAAATCCTATATGCATATATTCATTGTTTTGAGTTGGATCACATGTAAAATAGTTATAATTATTATCATCATTTTGTAATTTTACAGCTTTAATTACAGTATTATATTGTTTTCCTTTAATTTTTATATTAATATTTTTTTCATAAAATCCATTTTTTTTATTTAATTTATAACCATTTTTTAGTAATTCATCAATTTTATTTTCTGGAATAATATTAGGTCTTTTTTTTACATCACCTGAATTTTGACATGATCTAGTCCATTGATTTTGTCCTTTATCTGGTTTAAATCCTAATCTTGATTTATCTAATGATGTTATTATTTTAATATTATTAATATTTTCACTATAATCTACAATTTCATTAACTTTATTACGTCTTTTTGCAATTTTATTTAAAGTTTTTAATATATTTTTTAATTTTAAAAAGTCTATATTTTTATTTATATATGTTTCAATATATAAATATATTAATACTTTAACAAAATCTATTATTTCATCTAATTGTTCTTTATTTCTCGCACCAGTTATTCTAATTTTATATTTATCTACATCTCTACCTTGAATATCTATTCCTATACCTAAAGGTTTAGATTTTGGTAATATTTGAATAGTTTTTAATATTTTTTTAGATGATTTTAAAATTTGTTTAAATTTTTGTTTAACAAAATCTATTTCTTTTGCGGCACTATCTAAAGTTATATTAAATTGTTTTGAAATTTGATCTGTTATTTCTTTATCATTAATATCATAATTTCTTAAAAAATATATTATTCTTAAATGCATTTTAGTAAGATTATCATATTTATTTATTCTTTTATATCTTAAATAAGTTCCATATTTAGATATATTACTATCATTATCTTTTTTTTTAGATACTCTTTTTTTAGGTTCAATTACTAAGGCTACATATATAAAAAAAAGTCTACTAAAATCAGAAAGGTCGTTATGATTTATTTTTTTATTAGGTGGTAATTTAAATTGTTGAATTGTATTTATAAATGCATATTTAAATTTTGATATATCTGGTATTATTATATTTATACTGTTATTTTCACTATTTATTTTATTTAATAAATCATTAATTATATTATAACTTTTATTAATATCATCAAATGTAGCTTCGTCTGTTTCTTTCCAAGTTAATTTATATTCTATTCTACCTGTTTCATATAAATTAACTGATAAATATTTATCATTATAATTAATATTATATTTTTTATTATCAATTTTAATTTTAAAAAATATTTTATTTGGAGTATTATCAAACCATTTATTTAAAAAATTTTTATTTTCTATTTTTGAAATATTTGTATATATTTTATAAACAATATTAGAATCATATTGTTTATATTGAATAAAAGGATATATATCATTAACAATATAACTATCAAATATCTTATATAAATTAAATTTATTCATAATAAATGTTCCTGTTATATTTTTTGGATCTAAAATATTTAAATGAATTATTGATTGTATTATAAATGTTGGCATAAATAATGAATTATAATTAATTAATTCTAATTTTCCTTTTTCAACTATTTTTTCTATTTCTGATTCTAATATATTATCATTTTGTATAGTTTTATAAACTATCTCCATATGTTGTAATTCTTTTATATTTTTTTTATTTAATAAATCTATTATTTGTTCTAATCTATCATATGATATTAATGGATAATATATATTTATATAAACATCATATAAATTTTTTATATTAGTTTGTGATGCATTATAAGGTTCTCCTAATTCATTATAAATATCTAACATAAATATCTCATTATTAGTTGTATAATTTTCATATATTCTAATAATATTATTTTCATCATCTTCTCTTTTTATTTTATGTATAAAACTATTTTTTAAATAAGATAAATTATATTTTAATGTTTCATAAATAAGAAGATTTTCATTAGGTATTATATCTATTTTTAATAATTCATTTTTTATTATCCATTTTTGTCCTAACATTATATAATCAATTGTATTATTTATTTTATATTCTGTCCATAAATATTGAGTTTCTGGTAAAATTACTATATTATCACCAAATTTATTAGATAATGGTATTGATGATGTAACTTTTTTTTTTAATGTTTTAATTGTATCATCTTTAAATATATATTGATCTGTTATATAATATTTAATATATATATCTTCTAATTTCGCATTATAATTTATATTATCTAATCTATTATCATAAATATATTTATTTTCAACATCTTTTTTAATATCAAATGCTTTATTTATTAATTTAGAAGTGTCTTTTATTACTTTACTGTCTTCAATATTTAAGTTTGCATATAATTTAGTAATATTTTCCAAGTCTAATGATTCTTCAATTTCTTCTTGATATTTTTCATCATTTATTTCATCTTTTAAAATATATTCTCCTTCTTCTTCTTCTTCATTAGTGTTTCCTTTTGGATATGGTATATTATCATTATCATCATCATCATTATCATCATCATCATCATCATCATTATCATTATTATTATCATCATCATCATCATCATCATTATCATTATTATTATCATTATCATTATCATTATCATTATCATTATCATTATCATTATCATTATCATTATCATTATCATTATCATTATCATTATCATTATCATTATCATTATCATTATCATTATCATCATTATCATTATCATTATCATCATTATCATTATCATTATCATTAATTTTTTTTAATACACCTCCTTTTTTTATAAAATTATTATTATCAATATTATCTTGAATATTAGTAAAATTATAAGTTCTATAATCTATATCATTTTTTTTTATTTTTGATTTAATTTTATTATTAAATAATAAATAATTATGATAAACAGTTGCAAATGAATATTCTATTTGTTTTTCTTTTATATTAATAAAATGTTTATTATACCATTCTTTTCCAAATTTATTAATAAGTTCTTTTTTTTTTTCTTCAGTAATATTAATAATATTTTTTTTATAATTTTTATGATATGATATAAAAAAATATTTATACCAAAATTCATTATAATATAATTCTAATTCATTATATTCTTTTATATTAATTGTATGTAATGTTAGATAAAAACTTTTATCTTTAATAGAATTTAAAATTTTTATTATATTATTTGGAATTAATGGACCAATATAAATATATACTTTATACTGAATTTTTTTATTATTATTTTTAAATTTATGTATAATTTTAATTGGATCTTTCATAATATATTTATATAGAAATATAATATTAATATATTTTATATTCATAAATATTTAATATATAATGATTAATTATTATATTAATTATTTAAAAATTATAAACTTTTTAGAATTTAATTATAAATAATAATATAATTTAAACCTTATAAAAAAGTATTATTTAATTAAATTAAAAATAATTAAAAATTTAATTATTTTTTCTCATGACTTGTCAAAACTCTTCCCAAAATCAAATGTATCATCAGGAACTTGCACAACCGTGTTGCCTGCATGCTGTACAAGTTTGTTGCCTGCATGATCAGTTCAAAATTGTTTGACAGGCTTCCTCAAAAAGTCAGCAAGGGTAAACTTCCTTGATCCTGAGGAGGTAAATGATCCTGATGAGATGACACTGTATTCCATAGGCTTTGTAACCGTAGTCACTTGCCTATATTCTGGATCGATTGTGCCAGCAGGAACCTCAGAAACTTGGACATACCTATTGCCATCATATCGGTCCGATCTTGATGTAATCAGATGGATCGTGGGAATCTCCATCAGCTGCTTGATGTAATATGAGAGTCTTGTTTCCCCCAGATGGAGAATCTTGAAGACATTCTTCAGCTTGATAGCCCAAGTGACAAAAGAAATTATCACCTGAGGTGAAAGGTGCCATGACCCAGACATGTGGAGATGAAAGTCTGGAACAAAACACCTTTGGATCAACTGATAAATGCCTCCAAAATGGGTCAACTGACTGTTCACTGTCCATAGACCACAGAGAATAGCTCCATGGAAGACAAGAAACTGGACCAGTACACTGAAAGCTGCATCTGTAACTCCTTTTGAAAAGGAGTCGGAGTTCACAGATACAATCAGTGGTACATCTGCATCTACAGCAGAGCAGAATACCCTATGGGTAGATACCTGGTCCAAGAATGTTCTCATCTGTGATGCAGTCTGAACAGCTGGGAGAACAATGAGTGGAAACTTTGAAGTACCACTCAAAACAGACCCAACCTTTATTTTCCCTGTAATTGAAGGAATCCCACACGCAAGAGTTGCGAGAAGCATAGTAGCCGATGTAAACCAATGGTTGACAAAACTCTTGGAGTTAGTTGTGCTCTGAATGTTGAGCACCGGCTTCTTGGGCTTCTCTTTCACATGAGGCACTTCCTTCATCAGTGAGACGTCCTTCATCACAGGTGGGATGTCCTTCATCACAGGTGGGCTGTCTTTCACCAGTGGGATGTCCTTCACCACAGGTGGGCTGTCTTTCACCAGTGGGATGTCCTTCACATGAGGGATGTCCTTCACCACAGGTGGGCTAGCCTTCACAGGTGGGCTGTCTTTCACCAGTGGGATGTCCTTCACCACAGGTGGGCTAGCCTTCACAGGTGGGGTAGCCTTCACATGAGGGGTGTCCTTCACCACAGGTGGGCTAGCCTTCACAGGTGGGGTAGCCTTCACAGGTGGGGTGTCCTTCACAGGAGGCATTGCCTTTACTGGAGCGTGTCTTTTAGGTGCCATACAGCTAGGTCGAGCTGCTTAGTCACCCTGAGATTACACCAGAAAGGAACTTGAGCCAAAATGGCTACGGTAATAGGTTTTTAACTATGAAATATTTAATCATATTTTTATTCAATTTTTATTATTAACACATTTTTATTAAAAAATTATATTAAAAAAATTAACTTTTTATATTATATAATGATTAATTATAATAATAAATTAAAAATTATAAGAATAACTTCTTTAGGAGTTTCTTATAATAATATAACTATTAATTTAAATGATATTAAATTAATAAATCATTATTTTAATAAATTTATTAATAAAAATAATGAATTAAATAATAAAATAAAAAATAATGATATAATAATAATATACAATACTAATATTATATATTCTTATTATGATCAAAATATTGGAAATTTATTAATAAATACTCTTACTGATTTTAATATAACTAATATATTAGATGTTAATATAATTTTTATACAGATATTTGATGATGAAACTTTTAATAATATTGCATTTAATGATCGTAATATTATTACAAAATATTTAAATAATATACATAATTTTTATTTTACAAATAATTTTTTTAAAGATTTTACAAATTTTAATAATAATTATATATTAAATAATAAATATATAATGAGCATTATATTAAAAAATAATGGGATGGCTTTAGAATATGTTTCTAATTTATTAAAAAAAAATAAAAAAATTATCAAAATGGCTGTTAATAACTGTGGAATGGCTTTACAATTTGTAAAAGAAAAAATAATAAATAATAAAAAAATTATAAAAAGTGCAATTAATCAAAATGGTTTAGCATTGCAATTTGTTGGAGAAAAAAATAAAAATAATAAGAAAATAGTTAAATTAGCAATTATTAAAGATGATAGAGCTTTAAAATATGCATCTGATATATTAAAAAATAATAAAAATATAGTTATATCTGCTGTTAATCAAGATGGTTTAAATTTAATTTATGCTAGTATAGAATTAAAAAATAATAAAAAAGTTGTAATTTATGCTGTTAAACAAAATGGTATGGCTTTAATGTATGCTAGTAATGAATTAAAAAATAATAAAGAAGTTGTAATTTATGCTGTTAAACAAAATGGTATGGCTTTAATGTATGCTAGTAATGAATTAAAAAATAATAAAGAAATATTATTAATTGCAGTTAATCAAAATGGTCTTGCATTACAATATACTAATAAAGAATTACAAAATGATAATGAAATAGTTATGACTGCTGTTAAACAAAATGGAATGGCATTAATGTATTCTAATATAGAATTAAGAAATAATAAAGAAATTATTAGTATAGCTGTTAATCAAAATCCAATAGCTTTACAATTTGCATCAGATTTAATAAAACAAAATGAAAATATTATTAATATAGGAATTAATAAAGATGGATTAACTTTAAAATATGCAAACTCAATATTAAAAAATAATAAATCAATTGTTATAAATGCTGTAAAACAAAATGGTTTAGCTTTATGTTACGCTAATGATAAATTAAAAAATGATAAAGAAGTTGTTATGTATGCAATTCAACAAAATGGGGAAGTTTTACAATACATTCATGAATTATTAAAAAATGATAAAGAAATTATTTTTTTTGCTATTAAACAAAATGGGATGACTATACAATATGTTTCTGACTTATTTAAAAATGATAAAGAATTAGTAAATATTGCAATTAATCAAAATCCAATGGCTTTACAATTTGTTTCTAATTTATTAAAAAATAATAAAGATATTGTTAATAAAGCTGTTATAAAAAATGGTTGGACATTACAATTTGCATCTTTATTATTAAAAGAAGATAAAGAAATTGTAATAAATGCTGTTAAACAAAATGGGCTAGCTTTAGAATTTGCATCATCATTATTAAAAGAAGATAAAGAAATTGTAATAAATGCTGTTAAACAAAATGGGCTAGCTTTAGAATTTGCATCATCATTATTAAAAGAAGATAAAGAAATTGTAATAAATGCTGTTAAACAAAATGGACTAGCTTTAGAATTTGTATCATTGTTATTAAAAAATGATAAAACTATAATTAATATTATTAGTAAACAAAATAGTATAAATAATTATTAATTATATGTTTTAATAATATTACAATATTTAGGTTTAATTGTATAAAATTTAAAAGTATCATTATTAAAATATTCTTTAGGTTGTTTTACTGTATTCATTAATATAGATGATTCTGATATATTCCATAAATCATCTAATATATTTTTTTGTTTATTTTTTATTTTATTAATAATTTTATAATTAAAAAAATTAATTAATGTTTTATGTAAAACATTAATATATTGTTTTTGTTTTATTTTATTTTTAATATATTTATATATTAATGATTTTAATGATAAACTACCAATATTTTGTCCATCATATAAATCAAAAAAAAATGTGTATACATCTCTATAATTATTATATAATTCAAATTGATTATTAACAGAATATATTATTTCTTTTTCTAAAGTAGAATTTTTATTTAATATATTTAATGAATAACCAAAGTCATTTAATTTTATAAAAATTCCATTAGCGGGTAAATAATACTTTTTTTTTAATAAATTATATTCAATATAATCATTATTATTATATTTAGTATAATTTATTGCTAATATATTTCTTAAAAATAAATCATTATGAATAAAATTTGGATATTTTTTTTTAATAACTGTTAATGTAAAAAGTAATTGAAATATAATTCTATATAATATTTTTTTAAAATTATTTAATTTTTGTTTAATAGGTAATTTAGAATTAAATAAATTATAAATACATATATTAATATTATAACTACATTTTTCTAAAATTAATATATGTATTTTTTTTTTATCTAATAAATTATTATTATTTAATTTTTTTAGATAACATATATTATTATCATACAAATGATAAATATTTTTTTTCATTAATTTTTCATCTAAAGTTAAACATTTATCAGGAAATATTATATTAATATCATCAATATAATATTTTTTATAAATACTTACAATATGTGGTGTTATATTAGTTTTAATAAATTCGTCAGTTAATTTAATATATATATTAGATTCTAAATAATCATTATTATTATTATTTTTTAATAATGGATTTAATATTATTGGTATAATTTTAATAATATAATTATATTCTGATATTATTATATTATTACTTCCTCCAGAACCACTTATTATAAAATATTTCTTAATAGCTTTAATAATATTATATTTAATATCATTATAATTTATATTAAATTTTTTTAAAGAATTAATAAAATTCATATTATATTTATTATGATTTTTATTAATAATATAATAAAAAATAATATAATAAAAAAATATATAGTATATTATATATAAATGTTATATTGTAGACAAACAATAATTCACATGATATTAGTATTATTAGTAGTAGTAGGTGCATTTAATTGGGGAACTACTGCTTATGGATATGATTTAGTAAAAATATTTTCAAAATCATTAAATAATTTATTATCTACTAATATTGATTATTATAATTATATATATGTTATAGTAGCATTAGCAGCAATAGTATTAATACTAAATAGAAATACATGGTTACCATTTTTAGGAAAAACAGTAGTACCAGGCTCGCTATTTAATTTACATACTCCGCCAAATGCAAATAAAGTATTATCAGTTAATGTTAAACCTAACTCAAAAGTTATATATTGGGCAGCTTTAGGTAATTCAGAAAATCAAAGTGTAGAAACTGCTTATAATCATTATGAAAATTGTGGAGTAGTTATGTCAGATAATCATGGAGTTGCATCATTATTAATAATGGATGGATATGGATATAATACAAATATAGGTCATATTAATAAACATATTCATTATAGAGTATGTTATGATCGTGGTATGATGGGTGAAGTAAAAATAATTTATTATTAATAATATATTTATATTTAATATATAAAGTTTAATAATAAATAAAAAATTATTAACTATATTATATATAATAATGGAAGATATATCTGATACATTTAATATTTATACAACTGACATATTATTACCAGAAAACATAAATGTAATAGGAATTAATGGAACTAATATAAATGGAGATAATAGAATTATATTTAGATATAAAATAAATGAAATATATTATTATATTCAATATATTCCACCTAAAAAAATTTTACAATATATATTTTTTGAAATTATTAATAGTTCTTCATTATGGTCAATAACTTATAATTTAGAATATGATTATGATAGATATATTGTAACATATATAATAAATATTAATTCAAATTATATAAAAGAATATATTAATAAATCACAAGGATTATATTATGTAATATTAGATAAATATTTAAAAACACCAGGATTTATAAATCCTGATTTAACTAATAAAAGTATTATACCTAATATAATATATAATTTACAACCTAATAATTTTAATGTAATATTATATAATTATCAATTAATTACATTAGGTAAAATGTTATTGATTGAAAAAAATAATATAATACATAATATTGAATACACTATACCTATTGATATTAATAATGAAAATTTAATATTTGATCCAATTACATATAATGTAGTAAATAAACATTTAGAATTAAATATTAGTACTAAAGGAGGTATAATTGCAGATGAAATGGGATTAGGAAAAACAATATCATGTATTGCTTTAATATCTGAAACTTTATTAAATAATATTGATGAATCTAATTATTTAAAATATTCAAATAATATTAATTATAATAAAATAAAATCTAAAGCTACATTAATTTTTTGTCCTTCACATTTAATAAAACAATGGAAAAATGAGATAATTAAATGTAATAATAAATTAAAAATTATATTAATAACATCGAAAATAGATTTTATAAAATTAAAATTTAATGATATTATTAATACAGATATAATATTAATAAGTTATCAATTTATTATGAATTTTAAATATTATCCAAATATATATAATGTTTTTACTAATGATAAAATTGATTTACATGTACTATCAGCTACACCTATGACATTTAATTTAGGAGATAGAAATAATAAAATTAAATCTTTTTTAATAAGTATATTATCAAAAATTAATTTTTCAGATATATGTAAATTAGATATACCATTATTTGAATATTTTTATTTTAATAGAGTAATTGTTGATGAATGTCATGAATTTTTTGCATTAAATTTAACAAATTATTCATTAGGACAATATATGTCTAATTGGATATGTAATATTGATTCAAATTATTATTGGTATGTATCTGGAACCCCTTTTTTAAATTTTAATAGTATAATTAATTGTGCTAAATTTATAAATTTAAAATTAGAAATACCTAATACAAATATAATTTATGATTATTCATATAAATCTATAAATTATAGTAATATGTTTATTGATTTATTAAATAAAAAATATATTTGGGATAATATATTAGATAAAATATGTATTAGACATTTAAAAAAAGATATTATAAATCAAGTTGAATTATTTGGATATGAAGAAGAAATTATATGGATAAAATTTACAGAATTAGAAAAAGAATTATATAATTCAAAAGTTAATAAAGTTAATAAAAAATATTTACAACAATTATGTTGTCATCCATTAATTGTAGAATCAAGTAAAAAAATTTTTGGAAATATTGAAATAGATTTATCATTAATGCAAGATAAATTAATATTATATCATAAAAATAATTATGAAAAATATAAAGAAAAATTAGAAAATTTAGATTCAAGAAAAACAGAATATTATATATTAAAAAAAACTTATGAAACACAAATGAATGAATCTAAATATTTATATACAATATTAGAAAAAATTAATTCAGAAACAATTAATTTAGAAAATTGTGCAATTTGTATGGATGAAATTAGTAATCCTACTTTAACTAGTTGTGGTCATTTATATTGTTATGAATGTTTAAGACAATGTTTTAGTCTCAAAAAAATATGTCCTATTTGTAAAAATGATTTAAATGGTAAAGATATTATGATTGTAAATAAACAAAATAATAATAACAATTCATTAATAGAAAAATATGGATCTAAATTAGGTAAATTAATATCTATTATAAATTATTTATTAATACAACCTAATAATAGAATAATTATATTTTCACAATGGGATGATATGTTAACATTAATTGGTAAAACATTAATTGATAATAATATTAATAATTCTTTTGTTAAAGGAAATGTATGGTATAGAAATTCTGCTATTTTTAAATTTAAAAATGATCCTGATAATAAAGTAATTATGTTAAGTTTAAAAAATGCTGCTTCTGGTACTACATTAACTGAAGCTACACATATTATTTTTATTGAACCAATTAATGCTACTAAAGAAGAAATAAATATTATTGAATCTCAAGCATTAGCAAGAGCTTGTAGAATTGGACAAAAACAAAAAATTAAATTAATTAGAATTTTAATTAAAGATACTATTGAAGAAGATATTTATAATAAATATTATAAATAAATTTTTATAAATAAAATATATTACTTATAATTAATGTTTTTTTATAAAATTATTATTATTTTTATTTATATAAAATAATAATAATTTACATATAATATATTTTTTTAATAATCTTATTCAAAAAAATAAACAAACATATTATCTTAATTAATTTACTATTAATAATATTATAAAAAAATTTACTATAATTATTATTTATAATTTACATGATGCAACTATAATTTAGAATAATTAATAATAATTATTCTAAATTATGTGTACTAGTAATATTACCCCAAGAAATAATTTCATTACAAATATTAATTGCAACAAATGAATTATGATTTGAATATATATTTTGAATATTAATTAATTTATTTTGAATTCTACTTGAATCTCCACCATAATCAGGATTGCCCCATGTTATTACATTTCCATTTTTAGTAAGTGCTGCAAATGCATAATTATTAGAATAAATTTTTTGTATATTTTGTAATTGTAATTTAACTTTATTTGAATAATAACCACCGTTATAACGATCACCCCAAGTAATAATATTACCATCTTCTGTAAGAGCAGCAAATGCATATAATGTTGAATAAATATTTGTAATATTTATCTTGCATTGCTGCAACTTGTGTAATTGATGTTTAACTTTACTTAAATTTCCGCCAAATCTAGGGTCACCCCAAGTAATAATATTACCATTATTTGTAATTGCTACAAATGCAAATTTATTAGAATATATTTTAATAACATGTTCCTTGCATAGCTGCCACTTGCATAATTGATCTTGAACTAAATCTGAATCTCCACCAAAATTATTATCACCCCAAGTTATTACTTCACCATTAATTGTAACCGCTGCAAATGCTTTAGATGTAGAATATATGTCTTTTATTATATTTTGTTTTAATTTATTTTTAACATTATGTGGTAAAAATCCACCATATTCAGAATGCCCCCATGAAATAATATCATTATCATTATTAATTACAACAAATGCATAATCATTAGAATATATCTTTTTTATATTTTTTAAATATTTATTATAATCAATATAATAAGGATCTGATTTAAATCCATACCTCCTTAGTTCACCATATAAATAATATTCATCGTAATCACTAGAACATTCTACACACCCCCAAGTTATTACATCATTATTAATAGTAACTGCTGCAAATCCATCTAATGTTGAAAGTAGATATTTAATATCTTTTAAATATGTATTATTATTAGCACCTTTAGTAGAATCACCCCAAATTATAACATTACCATCATTTGTAAGTGCAGCTAATACACCATTTGAAGAATATACTTCTTTAATATTTATTAATTGTTCTTGTTCAACTTTTATAAAATCAATATCATGTTCATAAATAGGATTATCTATTATAATAATATCATTATTATTTGTTAATACAGCATATCCTGCAAATGTTGTATATATTTTTTTTATATCTAATAACTGAGTTTTATCTAAATATTCGCTAATAAAAATATTATAATCTATGTTTCTTATATCTCTACAAATAGTAATAATACCATTATTAACTACTATAAATTCATTTTCTAAAGAATAAATTTTTATTTTTTCTTGAAATATTATAGTTATAAATATAGGAATATCTGTATTTATTAATTTTAATTTATCAAAATTATTAATATTTATTATTTCTTCATCATAAATATACTCTATTTTATTACTAATATTATATTTATATAAAAATAACTCTAATAGATAATTATAAAAAGAATAAAAAGAATAAAAAGAATAATCTTGTAAATTAATATTTTCTTCATATTTTTCTCCACAAATAGTTGTAAAAACAATCATTTTTAATAATCTTAATAATAAAACATATAATTGTCAAATGGTATAATTAAAACAAATTAATATCAATTTTTTTTAATTATGATTTTTAATTTAAAAAGAAACATATATTTAATTAATAATATTTTTATTTAATATAATTAACTTTCATATTGATATAATGATTTCATTATTGGAGAACTACTATGAAAAATCCACCAAATTCTAGTTAATAATTTACTAATAATTTTAGCTAAACTAACTATTTTTTCATAATAAAAATAATGTTGTATTATTTGAATTTTTTTTCCAAATTCAAATAACCTAGTTCTTAATTCATTATTGTCATCTTCTGAATCACTTAATATAAGACAATTATTTTGTATAGATTTAAATATTTTATTATCAATATCATTTATTATATTTAAATTATAGGTATTTAATGTATTAATAATATTATTATATGGTTCTTTTTTTAATAATTCTATTTCTTCTAAAATATTATTTTTATTATCAGCTTTCTTAATGGAAATAAATCTAGATAAAAATTGTGCAATATTTATTTGATGAATTTCTAAATTATAATCTTTATTATCAAAAGCTTTTTTAATAAATGGTAATAAATAAGATATAATAATACCTTCATTAGTATATCTAAATTTCCAATTCATAAATAAATGATTAATATTATTTTTTATAATAAAATCAAAATCTAAATTATAAGATATTAAAGTTTCATTTAATTCATTATTATTAATATTATATAATTTATTATTATTTATAGTATTCCAATTTTGATTTGTATTAAATAATTTAGATAATTCATTTGCATGCTCTATAGAATATATTTTTTTATTAATTCCAATTATATTAGGTTGTATACTAGTACTTAGTTCTTTTATTCTATCCCAACAAAAACCTGCAAAAATAATATTACCTTCTTTATCTAATCCTCTTCTACCTGCTCTACCAATCATTTGATGATATAACATTGAATCTAATGAATCTTTATATTTATCATCATTAATAATTATAACAGATCTAAATGGCATACTTATACCAAAAACTAATGATTCATCGCTAATAACAATTGCTAATTGTTTTTGACTAGCTAAAGATTGTACAATTCTTAAATATGTATCAGGTAATCCTTTTACATAAATTCCAATACCTCTCCATAATAATTTTATAATAAAATGATAATATTCTCCAGTACTTGGAAAATATTTTTTAAGTTGTTTTACCCAAGATTCAATAATAGTTTCATTAAAATATTGATTATTATTTAATATAAAATCTTCATGAGGTTCTTGTAATGATGTACAATGTAATTCTTCATTAGTTTCATCTTCATTATTAATCATATTTTTAAATGTTTTTTTTGATTGTAATATAGTTTTTGAATCATCATTTTTTTTTTCTATTTTTTTTAAATTTTTAATTAATTTTAATCTTTCATTAAATAATTTTGGATATTTAATATTTTCTAAATTATCAATATTTTTTTCTAATTCATACATTAATTTCATACATGCCATAGTATTTTTATGAAAAACTATTGCAGGTGTTTTATTATTATTTTTTAAATTAAATATTAATTTTACTAAATCAAAATTAGTAGTTTTTATTTGAGGTTGTTTATAATTATTTAAAATTTCTTCAATATTATAATTATAATTATTAATCATAAAATTTATTAATTTATTAAAATAAATATTAGTATCATCTAATTCTATTCTTTTATTTATTGGAAAATAAATATAAGGATCTAAATCTAATAAATTAAATTTATTTTTTAATTTTAATGCTAAATCCCAAGTATTTGGTGGTGTAGAATCTATATTTTTATTTAATATACTTTTATCTATAAATATTGAATTATTAATTAATCCTAATGGATGTATTGATATTAATTTATCATCATCATTATTATAATAATATTTTTGAAAATTATAAAATCTTTTATTACATATTATTTTATCTATATTAGTATTAGTTATTGATGATAACCATACTGTAAAATCATCTAAATTACCAATAGTTGCAGATAATGCTAATATGTGTACGTTTTTTAATAATTTAATAATATATTCTATAGCAGAACCTTCATTTTTACCTATCATATGAATTTCATCACATACTAACCAATTAAATTTATTATTTATAAAAGGTAAATAATCAACTAATATTTCTGTAGTACTAACAATTATATTACTTTTATTTAATAATTCTATCATACTATCTCTTGAACTAATTGTTTGATAAGTATCTGTTATTATAGGTACGTTAATATCTAATATACTACCAATATAAGCAGACATTTGCCATGCTAAAGCATCTGTTGGTACAATATATAATACTTTACCTTTAGTTGCAACATATCCTGATAAAACAGTTTTTCCTGCTGATGTAGGCGCATTTATAATAGTTGATATATTATTATCTATATTATTTATAACTTTAATTTGCCAATCATCTAATTTTTTAAAACCTTTATCATTTAATGGAGGCATTTGTGAATGAAATTTAGTAAATTGTAACTCAATTAAATCTATTTCTTTTATTATATCATTCATATAATTTAATTCTTTATTAAATTCATTTTGTAAAATATCAGTTAATTCAAATTTATCTTTTTCTAATAATTTTAAATATATATTTGCTATATTATCTATATTATTTTTATGTAGTTGTTCTTCTAATGTTTTTAATAATAATCTAGTTTTTCCTTCTTTAGTTATAGGTTTTGCATTTAATCCATATATATTAATTAATTTAATATCATTGTCTATATTTTCAGATTTTTTTTTTAAATAATTATTTAATATTATTAATTCATTATTTTTTAATTTAATACCATTATTTTTTTTTTTTTTTATTTTTTTTTCTTTTGATAATTTATTATTTATATAATTATGAATATTTTTTGGATTAAATCCATTATCTGGTTTTAATAATTGTTTAATATTTGATTCTAATATTAAATCTGTTTTTTTTTGAAAAAAACTAAACTCCCAATTACCTTTATTATCTTTTATAAATTTATTATCTTTTATATATTTATTATCTTTAATATATTTATTATCTTTATAATTTTTTTTCATCAATACTTAATAATATTAATATTATTTTAAATAAAAATATAATATTATATTATATTTTTTATATATATTTATAATGAATCAAATAAAAATTATATCTTATAATGTTTTTTGGAGAGCATTAGAAGCTAATTCTGAAATGAAACACTGTATATATAATTATGATAATATATGTGTTAATAATATAGCTTTTATTATTAATAGTTGTATTAATAATAATTATGATTTTATAGGATTACAAGAAATAACTAAAAATCAATGGGAAAAGATATTATTACCTAAATTAATAAATAATAAAAATTTAATAAATTATAATTTTATATTTGGAACTATTATTAAAGGTGGAGTTATTACAATATATAATAAAAATAAATTTTATATTAATTATGAAAAATCAGGTAATTTAATAAATATTCATAAAAGCGAACATAGACCTTACCAATTTATAATATTTAATAATAATTTAATATTTATTAATATTCAATTACCTCATAAAAATAAATTAGGTATTTATAATGCACCTGATATAAAATATAATATAGATTATATTTTTTATAAAATACAAAGTATAATTAATAAAAATATTAAAAAATATAAAATTATTATTGTTGGAGATTTTAATAATGATAACTCATTTAAAAATTATAAATTATATAAATATGGATTTAATATGCCATTAACAAATTTTCCTAAAACTTGTTGTTATAATACTAATTTTAATGTAAGATATGATAATATATATTCTACATTTGGTTATAATAAAATATATAATTTAAAAAAAGATGTTATTAATAAAATAAATAATGGTAATAATTGGATGTCAGATCATTTACCTATTATATCTATTATTACATATTAAAAATATAAATATATTAAATTAATATTAACATATTTAATTATAATAATTTATATAGTTGCAGTAGTATTTATTTTTGTAATATTATTAATAATAAATTTTGTTTTGAATTAGTTTATGTAAAACAATAATTATAATATAATTACTAAATAATTTAATTCAGAATCAGTCCAAGTCATAACATTACCATTAATATCAATAGCTGCAAATCCAAAATTATTAGAATTAATTTTTTTTATATTTTTTATTTGATCTTCATTACTATATACAGAATTATTGGCTGAATTATCCCAAGTTACTACATTACCTTTATGATCAATAGCTGCAGCTGAATATCCAGTATAATAAAGTTGTATTATATTTATCTGCCAAGCACGTAATTGATTTTTATTTAAATCTTCTTTATTTTTAAGATCTCCAAAAATTATATTACTATCGCTATTTTTTTTAATAGAATCAAAGCCAACTAATTCTGAATGTGTTTGTACTATATTTTTTAAGTGAAATTTACTTAAATATTTTACACTATCAATATATCCCCAAGTTATAACATTATCATCATTAGTAATAGCTATAAATGCACTATCTGTAGAATAAAAATGTTTTATATTATTTTTGAATTGCTGCAAATCACGTAATTGAGATTGAACTTTACTTGAATCTCCACTATTATCAGGATCACCCCAAATTATTACATTACCATCATTATTAATAGCAGCAAATGCAATATTTGTAGAATAAATTTTTATTATATGTGTTAGTTGTAATTGAACTCCACTAGAATCACCTCCAGCTTCAGGATTACCCCAAGTTATAACATTACCCTCATTATTAATAGCAGCAAATGCAGTACATGTAGAATAAATGTCTCTTATATTTTGCTTGCATAGCTGCCACTTATGTAATTGGGATTGGACAGTACTAGAATCTCCTCCATAATAAGGATTACCCCAAGTTATAACATCACCATCTTTATTAATAGCTGCAAATGAATGTTTTGTAGAATAAATTTCGAGTATATTTTTATTGCATTGCTTCCAATCAAGTAATTGCAACTGAATTTCACTAGAATCACCCCCTTTAGTAGGATCACCCAAAGTTATAATATCACCATCTTTATTAATAGCTGCAAATGCACTAAATGTAGAATAAATTTTTACTATATTTTGTAAGTTAACTTGACTAGAATCACCTCCATAATCAGGATGCCCCAAGTTATAACATTACCATCTTCATTAATAGCTGCAAATGCATGATTGTTAGAATAAATTTTTACTATATATTTATTGCATTGTTGCCAATCACGTAATTTAAGTTGAACTTCCTTTATATCTCCTCCATAAAGAGATTCACCCCAACATATTATTTTGCTCTTATTATTATTAATAATAGCAAATGCATATAGTGTTGAACATATTTTTGGTAATTCTTGAAATATAATAGTAATATTTGTAGTATCATTAAATTTTTTAATTAAATTATTATAATTTTTTGAATTAATAATTTCTTCTTTATAAATATATTTAATAATACAATTATCTGTATTTTTTGTATTTTCTATAATTTGTAATACATAATTATAAAAATCTTCAAAATTATTATATATATTAAAATCAATTTCTATTTTATATGTTTCACCAGTCACTGTACTAAAATTCATCGTATTAATTAATATAAATATATTATCATATGATTCATTATATAATAATATATCAATTTTTTATAAAATAAATATTTTTTAATTAATATAAATTAGATTCATTCTAATTACTCTATTCACAATCAATAAAACCCCAAGTTATAACATTACCATCTTCATTAATAGCAGCAAATGAATAATTATTAGAATAAATTTTGAGTATATTTATATTACCTTGCTGCCAAGTAAGTAATTGAGAGTGAACTTTACTTGAATCTCCTCCAGACATAATACAACCCCAAGTAATAACATTACTATTCTTATCAATAGCTGTAAATGCATATTTTGTAGAATAAATTTTTATTATATTTTCCTTGCATAGCTGCCACTCAAGTAATTGAGATTGAACATTACTAGAATCCCCTCCGTATTCATAATCACCCCAAGTTATAACATTACCTTTATTATCAATAGCTGCAAATGCACAATAATTAGAATAAATTTCTTTTATATCTATTAATTTAACTTTTTTAGAATCTCCTCCATTAGCAGAATCACCCCAAGTTATAACATTACCTTTATTATCAATAGCCGCAAATGCGGTGAGTGTAGAATAAATTTTTGTTATATTTGTTAATTTAACTTCACTAGAATCACCGCCAAAATCAGGATCACCCCAAGTAATTATATCACCATTTTCATTAATAGCTGCAAATGCATAACCTGTAGAATAAATTTCTACAATATTTTCATTGCGTTGCTGCCACTTATGTAATTGAGATTGAACTTTACTAGAATCACCTCCATATTTAGAATGACCCCAAGTAATAACATTACCATCTTCATTAATAGCTGCAAATGCTTCAGATGTAGAATAAATTTTGAGTATATTTATCTTGCATTGCTGCCACTCAAGTAATTGAGAGTGAACTTTACTTGAATCTCCTCCACAAGTAGGATTACCCCAAGTTATAACATCACCATCTTTATTAATAGCTGCAAATGCTCCTGAGGTAGAATAAATTTCTACAATATTTTTATTGCATAATTGAGAATGAACTTTACTAGAATCTCCTCCATACCTAGGATCACCCCAAGTTATAACATCGCCATCTTCATTAATAGCTGCAAATGCATATCTATTAGAATAAATTTTTACTATATTTTTCTTGCATTTTTTCCACTTAAGTAATTGAGATTGAACTTCACTAGAATCTCCTCCATATTCAGGATCACCCCAAGTTATAATATCGTAGTCTTCATTAATAGCTGCAAATGCACAACTTGTAGAATAAATGTTGAGTATATTTTTATTGCATTGTTGCCACTTGAGTAATTTAAGTTGAACTTCATTTAAATCTCCACCATAATCAGAATCACCTAACGTAATTACATTATCATTATGAATATATGCAAATGCATGTTCTGTAGAATAAATTTTTGGTAATTCTTGAAATACAACTGTTATTATTGTTGTATCATCAAATTCTTTAATTAAATCATTATAATTATTTGAATCTATTTTATATCCATTATAAACACATTTAATAATACGATTTTCTATATTTTCTATATTTTTTAATACACATAATACACACTTATTAAAATCATTATAATTAGTATATATAATATTTAATCTAAATAATATTTCACCAGATAATGCTATAAATATCATCGTGTTAACTAATATAAATATATTATTATATAATTCATAATATAATAATATATCAATTTTTAATAAAATAAATATTTTTTAATTAATATAAATTAAATTTATTCTAATTACCTCCACCGTAAGTCTCAACCCAAAGTAATAATATTACCATTATAATAACCTTCATCGTAAGTCTCACCCCAAGTAATAATATTACCATTATTATCAATAGCTGCAAATGCATTTATTGTAGAATAAATTTTTATTATATTTTTCTTGCATAGCTGCCAAGCGCGTAATTTAGATTGAACTTCACTAGAATCACCTCCATAATCAGGATAACCCCAAGTAATTACATTACCATTATTATCAATAGCTGCAAATGCATTATTATTAGAATAAATTTTTGGTAATTTTTGAAATATAATAGTTATATTTGTAGTGTCATCAAATTCTTTAATTAAATCATTATAATTATTTGAATTAATATTTTCTCCTTTATAAATATATTTAATAATACAATTATCTGTATTTTCTATATTTAATAATACATGATTATTAAATATAGAAAAATTATTACATATTTTTAAATTAATTTCTATTATATATAATCTACCAGATAATATATTAAATATCATTATTTATTAATCTAAATATATTATTATATAATATAATAATATAATAATATATCAATTTTTAATATAAATTAACATCACATAAAGTACCTCCAAGATTAGGATTACCCCAAGTTATAATATTATTATTATTATCAATAGCTACAAATGCAAAAGAGTTTGAATAAATTTTTTTTATATTTTTTAATTGAACTTTACTAGAATCTCCTCCATACAAATGATTACCCCAAGTTATAACATTACCCTCATTATCAATAGCAGCAAATGCAAAATGTGTAGAATAAATTTTGAGTATATTTTGTAATTGAACTTTACTTGAATCTCCTCCAAAATCAGAATTACCCCAAGTAATTACATTATTGTTATTATTAATAGCAGCAAATGCACTATCTGTAGAATAAATTTTTACTATATTTGTCTTGCATAGCTGCCACTTAAGTAATTTATGTTTAACTTCACTTGAATCTCCACCATTATGACAATTACCCCAAGTTATAACATCACCATCTTCATTAATAGCTGCAAATGCAACTTTTGTAGAATAAATTTTTATTATAGTTTTCTTGCATTGCTGCCACTCAAGTAATTGAGATTGAACTTTATTGGAGTCTCCTCCTAAATTAGGATTACCCCATGTAATAACATTACCATCATTATCAATAGCTGCAAATGCATAAGAATTTGAATAAATTTTGAGTATATTTTTCAATTGAGATGTAACTTTACTTGAATCTCCTCCATCATAAGAATCGCCCCATGTAATTACGTTACCTTTATTATCAATAGCAGCAAATGCAGTTTGTGTTGAATAAATATATTTTATATTTTTCAATTGAACTTTACTAGAATCTCCTCCAAATTTAGGATTACCCCAAGTAATAACATTATCATCATTATCAATAGCTGCAAATGCACTATCTGTAGAATAAATTTTTACTATATTTTGTAATTGAAAGTGAACATTATTAGAATCACCTCCATAATCAGGATCACCCCATGTAATTACGTTACCTTTATTATCAATAGAAGCAAATGCACCATATGTAGAATAAATTTTGAGTATATTTTCATTGCATAATTTAACTTTACTAAAATCTCCTCCATAATTAGGATCACCCCATGTAATAATATTACCATCATTATTAAGAGCTGCAAATGCAAAAGAATTTGAGTAAATTTTTGTAATATTTATATTGCATTCCTTCCACTTGTGTAATTGAGATTGAATTTCACTCGAATTACCACCACTATTAAAACATCCCCAAGTTATAACATTGCCATTATCAATAGCAGCAAATGCATTAATTGTTGAATAAATTTTTAATAATTCTTGAAATATAATAGTAATATTTGTAGTATTATTAAATTCTTCAATAAAATTATTATAATTATTTAAATTAATTATATATTTATTATAAACATATTTAATAATACAATTATCTGTATTTTTTATATTTTTTAATACATAATTATTAAAATCATTGAAATTATTACATATATCAAAATCAATTTCTATAATATATTTTTCACCAGATAATATATTAAATATCATTATTGATTAATAATATAATATATTTATATTAATAATATATCAATTTTTTATAAAATAAATATTTTATTTTTTTAATTTATTAAAAACTACAAATCTATATTATATTTTTCTTGCATTGCTACCAAGTAATTGGGATTGAACTCTACTAGAATCTCCTCCATAATTAGAATCACCCCAAGTTATAATAGTACCATCTTCATTAATAGCTGCAAATGCACTAGAGGTAGAATAAATTTCTTTTATCTTTCGTAATTCTAATTCAACTTCACTAGAATCTCCTCCACAAGAATTACCCCAAGTTATTACATTACCGTATTTATCAATAGCTGCAAATGCAGATTGTGTAGAATAACTTTTTGTTATCTTGAATAGCTGCCAATCGCATAATTTAACTTTACTTGAATCGCCTCCATGATACGAATTACCCCAAGTTATAACAGCACCATCTTCATTAATAGCTGCAAATGCCCATTCTGTAGAATAAATTTCTACTATATTTTTCTTGCATAATTTATGTTGAACTTTACTAGAATTTCCTCCACATATAGGATTACCCCAAGTTATAACATTACCCTCTTCATTAATAGCTGCAAATGCACTATTTGTAGAATAAATTTTTATTATATTTTGCTTGCATATCTGCCACTTAAGTAATTGTGATTGAACTTTACTAGAATCTCCTCCATGTCCAGGATCACCCCAAGTTATTACATTATTATTATTGTCAATAGCTGCAAATGCTCCTTCATTAGAATAAATTTTTGTTATATGTTGTAATTGTAATTTAACACTACTGGAATTACCTCCATATATAGAATGACCCCAAGTTATAACATTACCATCATTATTAATAGCAGCAAATGCGCTAGATGTAGAATAAATTTCTACAATATTTTGCTTGCATAGCTGCAACTTAAGTAATTGTGATTGAACTTTACTAGAATTTCCACCATACCAGGGATTACCCCAAGTTATAACAGCACCATCTTCATTAATAGCAGCAAATGCACGCGATGTAGAATAAATTTGTATTATATTTTTATTACATTGTTGCCACTTAAGTAATTGTGATTGAACTTCACTTGAATCTCCTCCACACTCAGAATTACCCCAAGTTATAACATTACCATTATTATCAATAGCAGCAAATGCAAAGTTATTAGAATAAATTTTGAGTATATTTTGTAATTGTAATTTAACTTTACTTGAATCTCCTCCATACCTAGGATCACCCCAAGTTATAACATCACCGTCTTCATTAATAACAGCAAATGCATAAGATGTAGAATAAATTTTTATTATATATTTATTGCATTGCTGCCAAGCTTGTAATTGAGACTGAACTTCACTAGAATCTCCTCCATAATCAGGATTACCCCAAGTTATAACATCACCATTATTATTAACAGCAAAAGCACCATTTGTAGAATAAATTATTGGTATATTTTGAAATATAATTGTTATTATTGTTGTATCATTAAAATCATTAATAAAATTATTATAATTATCTGAATTAATAATTTCTTCTTTATAAATATATTTAATAATACAATTATCTATATTTATTATATTTTTTATTTTTTGTAATATTATTTCATTAAA
>Ga0247832_1001132_pt1 | contig 49345 bp, 40 predicted proteins | sample LaCruzMarch2015__10_FD_192407 | JGI IMG/M metagenome (GOLD analysis project Ga0247832, IMG submission 192407) | Freshwater microbial communities from meromictic Lake La Cruz, Castile-La Mancha, Spain - LaCruzMarch2015_4m | ecosystem: Environmental > Aquatic > Freshwater > Lake | place: Spain... | reverse complement strand
TGGATTTGGATCGCCAAACTGTTGGCCTCCAAGCACCATTCGCTGGGCCAGCTTTTGACAATCGGCGTCAACACCTCGAGCAGCCACTGGGCGTTGTGTCGGGCTGCATCGTCACCGGTGTGCAACTCATCCACCAAACGGGCGCAGTACAAACCCAGCGCCAAAGCGCCCTCGCCATAGGCTTTTTGCGCCAGCAACATGCGCTTGATGTCCGCGTGTTCGATCAATCGCACCGGAGGCTGCGCTGGGTCTTTGCCAGACGGCCCGACCGGGCGGCCTTGGGTGCGGGTTTGGGCATAGTCAAGCGATGCGTAGTAGCCTGCCAGCCCCAGCATGGTGGCTGCCAAACCGACGCCGATACGGGCTTCGTTCATCATGTGGAACATGCATTGCAAGCCCTTGCCTGGCTCGCCCACCAGATAACCGATCGCCCCTGCACTGGCGCGCACCGGGTATTTGCCTTCGCCAAAATTGAGCAAGGTGTTGACCGTGCCACGCCAGCCCAGTTTGTGGTTCAAACCGGCCAACGCCACGTCATTGCGTTCGCCTGTCAATACACCTTGGCTATCGACCAGTTTTTTCGGCACGATGAACAAGGAAATGCCTTTGGTGCCCGCGATGGTTTGCCCGTCTGCGCCAGGTATTTTGGCCAGCACCAAATGGATGATGTTTTCACTCAACTCGTGGTCGCCGGTGGAAATCCACATCTTGTTGCCTTTGAGGCGAAAACGAGGCCCCAGCGGGTCTTGCGCATGGTCTGCGCCATCGGGTGTGGCGCGGGTGGCCAGATCCGACAAGGAGGATCCTGCTTGCGGTTCGCTCAAGCACATGGTGCCGCTGAAGCGGCCATTGAATTCGTTGAGCGCGAACACCTGTTTTTGCAAAGGGGTGCCATGGGCCATCAGCAAATTGGCGTTGCCCACGGTCAGCATACCGCCACCGATGCTCACCGAGGCGCAGGCGAAAAAGGCATTGGCCGACGCCTCCACACTGTAGGGCAATTGCATACCGCCGATCTCATGGTCTTGCGCGGCACTGAGCATGCCGCTTTGGACATAGGCATCATGCGCTGCCTGGGTACAGGCGGGCAAGATGACTTTTTCGCCGTCAAACGCAGGCTCTTGCAGATCCACCGTGCGGTTGAAAGGTGCGTATTTGTCGCGGGCGATGCGTTCGCAGGTGTCCAACACCGCATCAAAAGTCTCACGTGAATGCTCTGCAAAACGCACACGCTCGCACAGGTCTGCGGTGTGCAGCCAGTCATACAACAAAAAATCGACAGTGGTTCGCAGGCTCATGGGCAGACTGTAAAAGATAAAAACCCGTCACGCAGGACGGGTTGACTGTGGGTGTCAGGTGGGTGACTTACAACACCTCGAACACGCCGGCCGCGCCCATACCGCCGCCGATGCACATGGTCACACACACCCGTTTTGCGCCACGGCGCTTGCCTTCAATCAGGGCGTGGCCGGTCAAACGCTGACCGCTGACACCGTAGGGGTGACCCACAGCGATCGCGCCACCGTTGACATTGAGCAATTCAGCAGGGATGCCGAGCTTGTCCCGACAAAACAGCACTTGCACCGCAAAGGCTTCGTTGAGTTCCCACAAATCGATGTCTTGCACCGTCAGGCCCAAACGCTTCAAGACTTTGGGAATCGCATAAACCGGTCCGATGCCCATTTCATCGGGCTCACATCCGGCCACCGCAAAGCCCAAGAAACGGCCCAGCGGTTTCAAATTGCGCTTAGCGGCCAAGTCTTCGCTCATGATCACGCAAGCACCGGCACCATCGGAAAACTGGGACGCGTTGCCTGCCGACACCACGCCACCGGGCATGGCGGGTTTGATGCCTGCAATGCCTTCTTTGGTGGTGCCGTCACGCAGACCTTCGTCCACGCTGACCGTGACCTGCTTGGTCATCATGCCCATCACTTTGTCGACCACCCCGGCCTGCACCGTGATCGGTGCGATTTCATCGGTGAATTTGCCAGCGGCTTGGGCTGCACAAGCCTTTTGCTGGCTGGCGGCACCGTACTCGTCCATGGCGTCACGGCCGATGTTGTAGCGCTTGGCCACTTGCTCGGCGGTTTGCAACATGTTCCAGTAAATCTCTGGTTTTTTCTTGTTCAGCGCCGGGTCCATCAGCATGTGCTGGTTCATTTCTTGTTGCACACAGGAAATGCTTTCCACACCACCGGCCACATACACCTCGCCTTCACCCGCAATGATGCGTTGTGAAGCCAGCGCGATGGTTTGCAAACCGGAAGAACAAAAACGGTTGATGGTCAAGCCACTGACGGTGACCGGGCATTCGGCCATCAAGGCGATTTGGCGAGCGATGTTGGCGCCAGTGGCGCCCTCTGGGTTGGCGCAACCCATGATCACGTCCTCGACTTCGTTGGCTTCGATGCCTGCGCGGGCGATCGCGTGTTTGACCGCATGACCACCCAAGGTGGCGCCATGGGTCATGTTGAAGGCACCACGCCAGCTCTTGGCCAGGGGCGTGCGGGCGGTTGAAACAATGACAGCGTTGCTCATATCGGTTCCTTAATTGAATGTTTTGCCATCGGCGACCAAGCGGGCAAGCAAGGGCGCGGGTTGCCAGAATTGGGCGTCATCATGCGGGTTTTGGGCAAAGCGTTTCATGGCTTGGATGACGTTGAACAAACCGAATTGATCGGCATACAGCATCGGGCCGCCACGGTAGATGGGGAAGCCATAGCCGGTGATGTAGACCATGTCGATGTCGCTGGCCCGAGCAGCAATGCCCTCTTCCAAAATAAAGGCGGCTTCATTGACCAAGGAGAACACCAAGCGCTGCACGATCTCATCGTCACTGATCTTGCGGGCAGTGATACCCAGGCTGGTGCGGTGCTTGGCGATCATGTCCTCCACGTCTTTGTTGGGAATCGCATCACGCTTGCCCGCCACATAGTCGTACCAGCCTTTGCCGACTTTTTGGCCAAAGCGACCCTGTTCACACAGCAAGTCGGCGGTTTTGCTGTATTTCATGTCGGGTTTTTCTTGGTAGCGGCGTTTGCGGATCGCCCAACCGATGTCGTTGCCCGCCAAGTCGCCCATGCGAAACGGCCCCATGGCAAAGCCGAATGTCTCCACCGCTTTGTCCACTTGTTGGGGGGTGCAGCCCTCCTCGATCAAGAAACCAGCTTGGCGGCTGTATTGCTCGATCATGCGGTTACCGATGAAGCCGTCACACACGCCAGAGACCACGGCGGTTTTCTTGATTTTCTTGGCCACATCCATCACGGTGGCCATGATGTCTTTGCCAGTGGCCGCGCCGCGCACCACCTCGAGGAGTTTCATGACGTTGGCCGGGCTGAAGAAATGCAAGCCCACCACGTCTTGTGGACGTTGGGTGAAATGAGCGATCGCGTTGACATCCAAGGTGGAGGTGTTGGAGGCCAAAATTGCACCCGGCTTCATCACCTCGTCGAGCTTTTTGAACACCTGTTCTTTGACGCTGAGCTCCTCAAACACCGCTTCAATCACCAAGTCGGCATCGGCCAAGTCTTCGTAATTCAAGGTGGTGGACAACAGGGCCATGCGTTGTTGAAATTTGTCTTCTTTGAGCTTGCCTTTGTTGACCTGGGACTGGTAGTTTTTCTCGATGGTGGCCAAGCCTTTGTCCAAAGCTTCTTGCTTCATCTCCAACATTGTGACCGGGATGCCGGCGTTCATGAAGTTCATGCTGATGCCGCCACCCATGGTGCCCGCGCCAATCACTGCCACCCGCTTGATCTCGCGCTTGGGCGTATCGGCTGGCACATCGTCGATCTTGGACGCGGCGCGTTGCGCCATGAACAAATGGCGCAAAGCGCGGGACTCTGGGGTCCACATCAGGTTGATGAATATTTCACGCTCAGCCAACAAGCCTTGGTCGAACTTCATTTTGGTGGCGTTTTGCACGGCTTCGATGCATTTCAATGGCGCGGGGTATTTGCCCTTGGTCATGCCGTTGACCATGTTGGTGCTGAATTTGAAGAACGCATCTGCGTTGGCGTGTTTGCAAGGCAGATCGCGCACCCGGGGCAGTGGCGAGGTGCCGACCACACCTTTGGCAAACGCAATCGCTTCATCTAACAGGCTGTCTTTCGAGGTGGCCATCTCGTTAAAGAGTTGTTGACCTGGCAGCATGGCGAGCATCTCGCTCTTGATGGCTTCACCGCTCACGATCATGTTGAGCGCGGCTTCAACGCCAATCACACGAGGTAGGCGTTGCGTGCCGCCAGCACCAGGCACCAGGCCCAGTTTGACCTCTGGCAAAGCCACATCGGTGCCGGGTGCCGCGACGCGGTAATGGCAGCCCAGGGCCAATTCCAAGCCACCGCCCATGGCCACGCTGTGGATCGCGGCCACCGTGGGTTTGGGGCAATTTTCCAGGGCGACGATCAGGTTGAGCAAGTTGGGCTCTTGCAAGGCCTTGGGCGAGCCAAATTCCTTGATGTCTGCGCCGCCCGAAAAGGCCTTGCCAGCACCGGTGACGACGATGGCTTGGACGGCTGGGTCGGCAATCGCTTGGTCCAGGCCATGCATGAAAGCCTGGCGGGTGGCCAAACCCAAACCGTTGACCGGCGGGTTGTTGAGGGTGATCACAGCGACATCGCCGTGGACTGCATAGTCTGCACTCATGGGTGTTCCTTGTCAGATTCGGAAAAAAGAGGGGGGGGTGGAAAAACGAACGACCGTTCTATTTTATACCTCAAGCCATTCCCGGCGGACGGCGGCTTTTTCGCGCAGTTGAGCGGGGGTGCCGTCAAACACAATCTGACCATGACCCATCACCAAAGCACGGTCAGAAATATTCATGGCGATGGTGAGTTTTTGCTCGATCAACAACACAGACACGCCGCGGCGGCGCAACTCTTGCAAAAAATCACCCACCAAAGCCACGATTTTCGGGGCCAAGCCCTCGGTGGGTTCGTCGATGATGACCAAAGTCGGGTCACCCATGAGCGAGCGGCACAGGGTCAGCATTTGCTGCTCGCCACCAGACAACACGCCCGCTTCCACATGCTGGCGTTCCCGCAGCCGGGGGAACAAGTTGTACATGTCCTCAAAATCCCAGCGACCTGTGGGTTTGTCGCCTTTCAAGCCCAAAAGCAAATTTTGATGTACCGTCAGTTTGGGAAAGATGTCGCGGTTTTCCGGCACATAGCCCAGGCCCAGGTGGGCAATGTCAAAAGGTTTGCGCTTGAGCAAGCTGTGGCCTTGGAAGCTGATCTCGCCATGGCAATCGATCAAACCCATGATCGCCTTGGCGGTGGTGGATCGGCCCGAACCGTTGCGTCCCAGCAAGGCAACGATTTCGCCCTGGCCAACCTGGAAATTCACACCTTGCAAGACATGGCTTTTGCCGTAGTAGGCGTTGAGTTGGTGGATTTTCAACATGCGTCAGTCGCCCTGCTCTGCCAAAGTGCCCAGATAGGCCTCTTGCACCCTGGGGTTGGCGCGGATTTTCTCGGGTGTGTCAAAAGCGATGATCTCGCCATACACCAGCACCGCGATTTTGTCGGCCAAGCCAAACACCACACCCATGTCGTGCTCTACGGTCAGCAGGGTTTTGCCCTCGGTCACGGATTTGATGAGTTCAATGAATCGCTCGGTTTCGCTGTTGCTCATGCCCGCTGTGGGCTCATCGAGCAAGACCACATTCGCACCACCGGCCATGGTGATACCAATCTCCAAGGCGCGTTGCTCTGCATAGGTGAGGTTCATGGCCAGCACATCGCTTTTGCTGTCAAGGTGGATGCGCTGCATCCAGGCTTGGGCCAAGTCGTTGGCGTCCTTGAGGTTACCCAAGAATGTCCAAAAACTGTAGCGGTGACCCAGGCTCCACAACACCGCGCAGCGCAGGTTTTCAAACACGCTCAGCTTGGGGAAAATATTGGTGATTTGGAAACTGCGAGACAAACCCATGCGGTTGATTTCAAAAGGCTTGCGGCCATCGATGCGTTGACCGTTCAAAAGGATCTCGCCGCTGGTCGGTGCAAACCGGCCACTGATCAGGTTGAACATGGTCGATTTACCCGCGCCATTGGGTCCGATGATCGCCACCCGCTCACCACTGCTGACCTCTAAGTTCAGGCCACGGATGATCTCGGTGTTGCCAAAGCGTTTGGACAGATTGCGCAAAGACAAAGCCGTTGCTCGACTCATGATGACACCGCCTGTGAACGGGTGATGTCGGTGTGTACGCTTGTCCAGCGCACAGCAAAGCGCCTGCGTACCTGCTCAAAAAACCACAAGCCCAGAAAAAACAAGCCCCCGGCAACCAGCCAGGTCATGGGCTCGGCGGTGTTCAACACCATGCCAGCAAAAGGCAAGTCGGGCCCCAATGCGGCATCGAGTTGTTGGTGGTAGATCATCTCAACCAGCACGCCCGCGCCCGCCAGCATCAACAAGCTGGCCAGGGCAAAACCCAGGTAGCTGGGCAGCAAGCCGCGCAACTTGCCGTGTTTGATCACCCGCAGATTGACCATGATCAAACTGGCCAAACCACCGGGGGCATAGACCACCATGAACAAAAACACCAGACCCAGGTAAAGCAGCCAAGCCTTGGTGATTTCAGATAACAAGACAAAGGCCAGCACCATCAAGATACCGCCCAAGATCGGACCAAAGAAGAAGGTCGCACCACCCAAAAAAGTGAACAACAAATACGCACCTGAACGCGCTGGGCCAACCACCTCGGCGGTGACGATCTCGAAATTCAAAGCGCCCAAACCGCCAGCGATGCCTGCAAAAAAGCCAGCGATGATGAAAGCGCGGTAGCGCACTTGCTGCGTGTTGTAGCCCACGAACTCCACCCGTTCGGGGTTGTCTCGCACCGCATTGAGCATGCGACCCAATGGCGTTTGGGTGATGGCGTAAAGCAAGCCCACGCAAATGAAGGTGTAGATCGCAATCAGGTAGTAGACCTGGCGCTGCGGGCCGAAAGTGATGCCCCAGACCGCTTGACCTACAACCCTATTGCCAGAAATACCCGCCTCGCCACCGAAAAACTCGGAAAACATGAGCGACATCGCAAACACCAATTCGGCCAATCCCAAGGTGATCATGGAAAACGCGGTGCCGGATTTGCGGGTCGTCACAAAACCCAGCAGAACGGCGAAACCCATGCCTGCCAGCCCGCCAATGATGGGCAACACAGACACCGGCAGTGACAACTGGCCCAGCCCGACGGCGTTCAAGGCATGGATCGTGAGGTAACTGCCCAAGCCGGTGTAGACCGCGTGGCCAAAGCTGAGCATGCCACCCTGCCCGAGCAACATGTTGTAGGACAAACAGGCAATGATGGCGATGCCCATTTGGGACAGCATGGTCAGGGACAAATTGCTGGTGAACACCCAGGGCGCGGCCAGCAAAACCAAAGCAAAGCCCAGCCAGACCCATGCGCCGGCTGTTGGTTGAGAAGCATGTCGGTTTACGGTCATGGCTCAGGTGTCCCTTGTGCCCAAGAGGCCACGTGGTCTGAAAATCAGAATCAGCACCAAGAACAGGTAGGGCAGGATAGGCGCGATTTGCGATACCGACAACTTGGCAAAAGAATTGTTTTGCAAAGCGACCGAGGCAGACACCCCAAAGTCCTTGAGCAATTGCAAAAAGGAGTAATCCACGGCCACAGCGAAAGTCTGGATGACACCGATCAAAATGGATGCCAAAAACGCGCCACTCAAAGACCCCATGCCGCCAACCACCACCACCACGAACACCACCGAGCCCACCGTGGCCGCCATGGCGGGCTCGGTGATGAAGGTAAAGCCACCGATCACCCCGGCCAATCCGGCCAAACCGGTGCCCATGGCAAACACCAACATGAAGATACGCGGCACGTTGTGGCCCAAGGTTTCCACGGTCTCTGGATGTGTCAGCGCGGCTTGGATGATCAAGCCCACGCGGGTGCGGGTCAGCACCCACCAGAGGCTGACCACCATGGCGAGGGCGGTGACCATGATGAAAGCGCGGGTCGCAGGAAAGGGTGTACAGGCCACCCGTACCGTGGCCTCAGCGGCGGCGCAAACTTCACCGCCATGGCCAGCAACCAAGGACAGGCCCTGCTCTGCATGGTTGATCAGGGTGAACACCGGGCCTTGCAAAAAAACCGGGGGATTGAACTCCACAGCCACGCGTCCCCAGACCAACTGAACCAACTCCAGCACGATATAGGACAGGCCAAAGGTGACCAGCAATTCGGAGACATGGCCCAAGTGATGGACCCGGCGCAGCACCTGGCGCTCGAACAAGGCACCCATCGCACCGGTCAGCAAGGGGGCGGCGACCAAGGCAGGCCAAAACCCGATCACACCGGACAAGGTGTAGCCAAGGTAAGCACCCAGCATGTAAAAACTCGCGTGGGCGAAATTGAGCACGCCCATCATGCTGAAGATCAGGGTCAAGCCCGAGCTGAGCATGAACAGCAGCAAGCCATAGCTCAAACCGTTGAGCATGGAGATCAGAAAGAATTCCATCAGTCCCAGTCCGTGTGTAACACCATTCAAACCATGGGCATGCCCAAAGCCGCTGGCGGTGTCAAGGTTTCTTCATTTGACAACTGGTCGGCGTGCTGGACACATACGGCTCAAAGGTTTTCACCAGCGCCAAGGTCATCCCGGTGTTTTCCGCGCTGTAGGGGAATTTTTTGTCGGCTTTTTGCCACACCGTGATGTAGAGGGTTTGCTGCAACTGGTGGTCGAGCTTGCGCATTTCCATGTCGCCATTGAAGCCCTTGAACTTCAGCCCGTGCATGGCTGCGGCCACTTTGACTGGGTCGGTGGACTTGGCTTGGGCCATGGCCAAGGTCAGCGCATCAAAAATACTGACCATGGACCCGGTGTAAAGGTCGTCGTTGTACTTGGCCTTGAAACCGGCCATGTGTTTGGCCATCACGCCTGGCATGTTGTAGTGGGCATAAGCGACTTGGAAAACCCGTCCTTCGGCGTTTTGGCCCAAAGCGGTTGGGGTGCCGGTCACACCGGTGTAGTAAGTGAAGAACTTGCCATTGAAACCACCTTCGTTGGCGGCTTTCACCAACAAAGACAGGTCAGAGCCCCAATTGCCTGTGATGACCGTGTCCGCACCAGAGGCTTTGATTTTGGCGATATAGGGGGCGAAATCACGCACCTGCGCCAGCGGGTGCAGGTCTTCGCCCACGATCTCTATGTCGGGGCGTTTGCGGGCCAGGTTTTCTTTGGCGTACTTCACGACCTGTTGGCCGTGGGAATAGTTTTGATTGAGCAGGTAGACCTTTTTCACCGAGGGCTGGTCCTTGATGAAGGTGGTCAGGGCTTCCATCTTCATGGACGTGTCTGCGTCAAAGCGAAAGTGCCAGTAACTGCATTTGCTGTTGGTGAAATCGGGGTCAACCGCTGAGTGGTTCAGGAAAATGATTTCCTTGCCGGGATTGCGTTCATTGTGCTTGTTGACCGCATCCAGCAAAGCGCCCGCGACCGAGGATCCATTGCCTTGGGTGATGTAGCGAACCCCTTGGTCCATGGCAGACTTGAGCTGGTTGAGGCTCTCGGCGGGACTCAGCTTGTTGTCCAAGCCCAGGATTTCAAACTTCACGCCCGCAGGGTTGTTTTGGCTGTAAACATCTGCCAAGTATTGCAGGGACTTGAGTTGGTTGGCACCGACCGGGGCCATCAAACCCGACAAAGGATCGATCCAAGCAATTTTGACGGTTTCGCCTTTTTGCGCCCATGCATGGGTCGCCAACACACAACCCAAAACCACTGCAGATGACCATGTGCGAAACCGCATGCTTTTCTCCTCATTCAAGATCGCACTAGCCTACCTGCAAAACATGTCTTGGACGGCTAGGGAATCCCCTAGCCGCTCCATGCAGCGTTCAGCGGTGGATCAGGCTGGAAGTTGGTAAGACGCGAGTTGCTCGCGCAAACGGGTTTTCAGCATCTTGCCGGTCGCGCCCAAGGGAATGGCGTCGACAAACACCACGTCATCCGGGATTTGCCATTTGGCAATCTTGCCTTCGTAGAACTTCAGCAAGTCCTCGCGCGCCAAAGCCGTGCCATGGCGCCTGACCACCACCACGATCGGACGCTCGTCCCATTTCGGGTGGGCCATGCCGATGCAGGCGGCCATCGCCACCTCGGGGTGGGCCATGGCGATGTTCTCAACATCGATCGAGCTGATCCACTCGCCGCCGGACTTGATCACGTCCTTGCTGCGGTCGGTGATTTGCATGAAGCCTTCGGGGTCGACCGTGGCCACATCGCCGGTGGGGAACCAACCATCGATCAAGGGTGAGCCACCCTCTTGCTTGAAATACTCGCGCACCACCCAAGGGCCTTTGACCAGCAAATCGCCATAGGCTTTGCCGTCATGCGGTTGTTCTTTGCCTTGGTCATCGACGATTTTGAAGTCAATGCCATAGATGGCCCGACCCTGTTTGAGACGGATTTTCATTTGCTCATCCGCAGGCAAAGCCAGGTGTTTGTTTTTCAAGGTGCACAAGGTGCCCAAGGGGCTGAGCTCGGTCATGCCCCAGGCGTGCAGCACTTCCACCCCGTAGTCATCGTTGAACGCATGGATCATGGCGGGCGGGCAAGCCGATCCACCAATCACGGTGCGCTTTAAATGGGAGAAGCGCAAGCCGCCGGCTTTCAAATGGCCCAAGAGCATTTGCCACACCGTTGGCACGCCTGCTGCCAAGGTGACTTGCTCGGCTTCCAGCAACTCATAAACCGACTTGCCATCAAGCGCCGCGCCAGGAAACACCAATTTGCAACCCACCATGGCCGCACTGTAGGGAATGCCCCAGGCGTTGACATGGAACATCGGGACCACCGGCAAGACGCTGTCGCGCGCCGACAAACACATCACATCCGGCAAGGCACAGGCATAGGCATGCAAGATGGTTGATCGGTGACTGTAAAGCGCGGCTTTGGGGTTACCCGTGGTGCCGCTGGTGTAGCACATGCAAGAGGCTGTGTTTTCGTCCAAGTCGGGCCAGGTGTAGGTGTTGGCTTGAGGACCCAGCCAAGCCTCGTAGCTGACCAGGCCAGGGATGCCGCTGTCTGCGGGCAGCTTGTCTTTGTCACACAAAGCCACCCAATGTTTCACCGTCTTGCATTGGGCGTGGATGTTTTGAATGATCGGCAAAAACGTCATATCAAAACACAGGACATGGTCTTCGGCATGGTTGACGATCCAGCTGATTTGCTCAGGGTGCAAACGGGGGTTCAAGGTGTGCAGCACACGGCCACTGCCACTGACACCAAAGTAGATTTCCAAATGGCGATAGCCATTCCATGCCAAGGTGGCCACCCGGGCCCCCTGTGCGACTTGGCCGGCATCCAGGGCATTGGCCACTTGGCGCGAGCGTTTGGCGATCGTGGCCCAGTCGCTGCGGTGGATATCACCCTCCACGCGGCGGGAAATGATTTCGGTGTCGCCGTGGTGTTTTTCGGCAAAGTCGATCAGGGAAGCGATCGACAGGTTCTGACTTTGCATCAATCCCAGCATGGGGAAGTCTCCTTGAATGGCACCTGTTGGTATGTTGTTTTGGCCATATTGTGCACAATCAGGTCATGCAAACATTGGACAACCCTGTCAACGCCCTGCCCTGGCAACACTGTTTTACCGACTTGGGAGAGGCCTTCTACACCCGTGTCTCGCCCACCCCGTTGCAGCATTTGCATTGGATCGCTCGCAACGACAGCTTGGCCCACGACCTGGGCTTGCCATCGGCTTTGTGGGAACAGGCAATCTGGTTGCAAGCACTGGGTGGCGGCACCGAATTGCCCGGCAGCCAATGCCTGGCCAGTGTCTACAGTGGCCACCAATTTGGGGTGTGGGCAGGTCAGTTGGGTGACGGGCGGGCCTTGTCTTTGGGCGAGATCGCAACACCCATGGGCAACCAAACCCTGCAACTCAAGGGCGCGGGCATGACCCCTTATTCGCGCATGGCCGATGGCCGCGCGGTGCTGCGATCGAGCATCCGTGAATACCTGTGCAGCGAAGCCATGCACGGTTTGGGCATTCCCACCACCCGGGCTTTGGCGTTGGTCGGGTCGCCCGACAAAGTGCTGCGCGAACAGCTGGAAACCGCTGCGGTGGTCACCCGAGTGGCGCCCAGCTTTGTGCGGTTTGGGCATTTCGAGCATTTCGCCGCCAAGGGACAGGTCGATTCATTGCGCCGTTTGGCAGACTTTGTGATCGAGCACCATTTTTCAGACCTGCTGCCATTGGCAGGCCCTCAGCGTTATCGGGCTTTCTTGGCCGAGGTCACCCAGCGCACAGCGGCATTGTTGGCGCACTGGCAATCGGTCGGGTTTTGCCACGGCGTGATGAACACCGACAACATGAGCATCCTGGGTCTGACCATCGATTACGGGCCGTTTCAGTTCCTGGACGGCTTCAACCCTGGACACATTTGCAACCATTCCGACCACCAAGGCCGCTACGCGTATGCACGTCAACCGCAGGTCGCTTATTGGAATCTGTTTTGTTTGGGCCAAGCACTGCTGCCGCTGATCGAAGACCAAGACGCCACCGTGGCAGCCCTTGAACCCTTCAAGATCGACTATTCCCAACAGTTGAACCAGCGCTTTGCCGCCAAGTTGGGTTTACCGGTCTTGCAAACCACTGACCCAGCCTTGATCGACGACCTGCTGGTTTTGCTGGCCACCGAGCAAACCGACTTCACCATCTTTTGGCGACGCCTGAGCCACGCCGTGGGCCTGATGTCGACACCAGACACCAAGCACGCATTTCAAGCCGTGCGTGACCTCTTTGTTCAACACCAGGCATGGGATTCCTGGCAAGCGCGGTATCTGGCTCGCTTGGCCGAGCAAGACCCCCAGAGCACCAGCCAAGCCATGTTGCGCACCAACCCGAAATTTGTGCTGCGTAACCACCTGGGCGAGCAAGCCATCCAACAAGCGAAAATAGGCCAATTGGATGAGATCCATGTGTTGCTTCGATTGCTGTCAGCGCCCTACGACGAACATCCTGGGTTTGACAGCTACGCAGCCTTCCCGCCCGATTGGGCATCTTCGATTTCCATCAGTTGCTCCTCATGACCTTGCCTGACAACCACGCCGATTGGCGTGCCCACTTGGCCGCCAAAAACGCCGAACCCGTGGCCTTCGAGGTCACCCGCATGGCCGCGACCGAACGGCCCTTCACCGGACGCTACGACGCCCACTGGGCGAGTGGCAGCTATCACTGCATTTGTTGCGATGCCAAGCTGTTTGACTCGGACACGAAATTTGACGCCGGCTGTGGATGGCCCAGCTTCTCCCAAGCAGCCTTGCCCGAGGCGATTGAAGAACGTGTAGACCGCGCCCACGGCATGTTGCGCACCGAAACCGTCTGCGCCCAGTGCAAAGCCCATTTAGGCCATGTGTTTCCTGATGGTCCTGCGCCCACCGGCCTGCGCTATTGCATGAACTCGGCTGCGCTGCAGTTTGAACCTGAAGACAAGGGCTGACATGAAACTGCTGCTGGACTTTTTCCCCATCATTTTGTTTTTTGCAGCCTTCAAGCTCTCGGGTATTTATGTCGCAACCGCGGTCGCCATGTTGGCTACTTTGCTGCAAATTGGCTGGCTCTACCGCAAAAACGGGCAGGTCGAACCGATGCACTGGGTCAGCTTGTTTGTGATTGCGGTGTTTGGCGGCGCCACCTTGCTGACCCAAGACGAGACCTTCATCAAATGGAAGCCCACGATTCTTTACTGGCTGATGGGCGGCGCGTTGTTGCTGGGCCACTTCGTGCTCAAGCGCAATTTTTTGCGTCAACTGATGGGCTCGCAACTGAGCCTGCCGGACGGGGTATGGCGCACCTTGATGTTGAGTTGGAGTGCATTTTTCGCGGCCATGGGCTTGCTCAACCTGTGGGTAGCATATGAGTTTGACACCGATACCTGGGTCAACTTCAAGCTGTTTGGTGGCATGGGGCTGATGGTGTTGTTTGTGATCGCCCAAGCCATTTTCTTGAGCCGCCATGTGCAAACCGAAGAACCCACCCAAAGTCCCCCCGAACCATGAACATCACCGCTGACAAGCTTCATGCTCAACTCACCGAGCAATTGCATCCCTTTGAATTACAGGTCTTGGATGAAAGCGCCGCCCATGCGGGGCACGCTGGCTCTGACGGTTCTGGACAAGGCACGCATTTCCGTGTGCGCATCGGTGCTGGGGGTTTTCAAGGTTTAAGCCGCGTTGCCAAACACCGGCTTGTGTATGATGCGTTGCAACAATTCACCGATCAGGGCATGCATGCCTTGGCGATTGAGATTGTGGATACCCCAAGCTGATTCAGCCTCTGTCCTTAAAGTGCGGCGCCTGCTGGCCCAATCGACCCCTTTGAAAGCATTTCATGACCAGATCTTTTCTTACCTCGGCGGCCACGTTTACCGCTTTGGCAATATTTACCATCGGCGCTGCGGCTCAGAATATCGCGATCGTCAACGGCAAAGCGGTTCCCAAGGCCCGCTTGACCGCCTTGGCGTCGCAACTCGAACGTTCTGGCAAGCCAGTCGGGCCAGAAACAGAGCAACAGCTGCGCGAGGAAGTGATTGCCCGTGAAATCTTTATGCAAGAAGCGCAAAAACGCGGCATGGAAGCCAATGACGAGTTCAAGATGCAAATGGAATTGGCCCGCCAAAGTCTGTTGATACGCGAGCTCTTCAGCGATTTCCAAAAGAACAACCCCGTGACCGATGAACTGGCCAAAACCACCTTTGACAAGTACATGGCAACCATGGGTGGCGGCAAAGAGTACCGTTCGCGCCACATTCTGGTGGAAAAAGAAGAACAGGCCAAGGCGATCATTGCCAGCCTGAAAAAAGGCGGCAAGTTTGAAGACATCGCCAAGAAGCAATCCAAGGACCCTGGCTCAGGTGCCAACGGTGGCGATTTGGAGTGGGCCAATCCCAGTAGCTTTGTCAAAGAGTTCTCCGACGCCATGGTGGCTCTGAAAAAGGGCCAATTCACCGATGCCCCCGTGAAATCCCAGTTTGGTTTCCATGTGATCCGCTTGGACGATGTACGCGACATGCAGTTGCCCAAGTTTGAGGAAGTCAAACCGCAAATTGTTCAGCAGCTGCAACAGGAAAAACTGCTGGAATTCCAACAAACTTTGCGCCAACAAGCCAAGATCGAATAAAGCCAGTCCGCTGCGCTGCAAAAAAGCCCTCTGTCGAGGGCTTTTTTATTTTGGCGGTGGGTTGATCAGGTGCGCCAAGGAAAAGACTTCACTGTTCAACAAATTGGCCGTGCGTATTTTTTCAAACTCGGTGATGATGCTCGAGGCATCGGTGTGGCTTTTGGTGATCAAGCCAATCACGGTTTCCAAGTTGCGCTGCAGCAGCGTGATTTTTTTCATGGCGTCAGCCATGGCCTTGTCTTGCGCCGTGTGGTCAGGCCCGGGTGCTTGTTGTAGCGGGGCATGATGGGTGTCCACAGGGACCAAGGCATGCGCATGGGTGGCATCTGCTTGGGTGTGCAGATGATCCAGGTCTTGTTTGAGTTGGCTCAAGTGGTTGTAACTCGTGTAGAGCAAATTTGCCAATTCACGGTCTCGTGTGGTGCTCATGGTTGCCTTTGATCGTTGAACTTGTGCGAGGTGTTCAGTCTACCCAACGCCGGGCATTGCGCCAGATGCGCATCCACGGGCTGAAGTCTTCGCGTTTTTGGAAGGGATTGTGGGGCGACCAGCTGAACTGCAAGTGCCGAAACACCCGTTCAGGGTGAGGCATCATGGCGGTGAAACGGCCGTCTGCAGTGGTGACCGCGGTCAGGCCGTCTGGGCTGCCATTGGGGTTAGCAGGATAGGCTTGGGTGGGCGCACCATGGTTGTCCACAAAACGCATGGCTCTCAAGACCTGTTCTGGGTTACCCCGCGCCGCGAAGTTGGCAAAACCCTCGCCATGCGCAACCGCGATCGGCAAACGCGATCCCGCCATGCCTTGCAGGAAAACGCTGGGCGAATCCAACACCTCGACCATGGCCAGCCGGGCCTCGAAGCGTTCACTTTGGTTGGTGGTGAAACGGGGCCAATCCTGCGCGCCTGGAATCAAGGTAGCGAGCTCGGCAAACATCTGGCAGCCGTTGCAAACGCCCAAACCAAAGGTGTCCCCACGCTGGAAAAAGGCCTGAAACTGGTCTGACAGTGCGGGGTTGAAGGTGATGCTTCGGGCCCAACCCATGCCAGCACCCAAAGTGTCGCCATAGCTGAATCCGCCACAGGCCACCACGCCTTGGTAGTCCTTCAGGTGTGCACGCCCTTGTTGCAAATCGGTCATGTGCATGTCATAGGCCTCGAACCCGGCTTCGCTGAAGGCATAGGCCATTTCCACATGCGAATTCACCCCCTGCTCCCGTAAGATGGCTACCCGTGGCTTGGCTTTGTGGACATAGGGTGCGGCGACATTGTCCAAAGCACCAGCGACCAAGTTGATATGCAAGCCAGGGTCTTGCATGTCGCCGACTGCGTCATGCTCTTGATCAGCCGTCACCGGGTTGTCACGCTCGCGGCAAATGCGCCAACTCACACTGTCCCAAACCTGGTGCAAATCACGCAAGGGCGCGCTGAACATCTCTTTGGCATCACGCCAAACGCTCACCTCACCCACGCCTCGGGTCATCTCGGTGCCAGGCGGGCGGGTTTTGCCAATCACATGGCTGTGTTTGGACAGGCCGTATTCGCGCAGAAACACCATCACCCGGTCGCGTTCGGCGGTAGCCACCTGGATCACCACGCCGAGTTCTTCATTGAACAAGGCTTGCAAGCTGCGCTCGTCACGGCGAGCGCTGACTTGTTGTGCCCAGTTTTTGCTGTCGCCGTGGTCGGCACGGCTGTCATGGATGCCGTCACCCTCAGTGACCAACAGGTCTACATTCAAGGCCACGCCGACATGACCGGCAAAGGCCATTTCACACACCGTGGCCCACAGGCCACCATCGCTACGGTCGTGGTAGGCCAGGATCAGGCCTTGTGCGCGCAAGGCATTGATCGCATGGACCAGGTTCACGATTTGTTTGGGGTCGTCCAGGTCGGGTACCTCTGCGCCGAACTGATTCAGGCATTGCGACAAGATGCTGCCGCCCATGCGTTGCTGGCCTCTGCCCAGATCAATCAGGATCAAACTGCTGTCAGCGACAGCCGCATTGAGCTGCGGCGTCAAGCTGCCGCGCACATCATCGAGTGCGACAAATGCGGTGACGATCAGGCTCACCGGCGAGGTGACTTGTATGGATTGACCATCGGCTAGCCAGCGGGTGCGCATGGACAAGCTGTCTTTGCCCACCGGTATCGAGATGCCCAACGCTGGGCAGAGTTCCATGCCGACCGCATGCACCGTGTCGTAAAGCGCTGCATCTTCGCCCGTCTCGCCGCAAGCAGCCATCCAATTGGCCGAGAGCTTGACCCGCTTGAGTTCGATCGGCGCAGCCAGCAAATTGGTGATCGCCTCTGCGACTGCCATGCGTCCAGAGGCGGGGGCATTGAGCGCGGCCAGGGGGGTACGCTCACCGATGGCCATGGCCTCACCGGCGACGCCATTGAAGTCGGCCAAGGTGACCGCGCAATCGGCCACCGGCACCTGCCAAGGCCCAACCATCTGGTCACGGTGGCTCAAGCCGCCCACGCTGCGGTCGCCGATGGTGATCAAAAACCGCTTGCTGGCCACGGTCGGGTGGCTCAACACCTGTATCGCCGCTGCTTGCAAACCCAGGCCTTCAAGGTTCAAGGGAGGCGATTGCCGCGGGACACGCTGCACATCGCGCAGCATCCTTGGGGGTTTGCCCAGCAACACTGCCAAAGGCATGTCCACCGGGGTGGGCTGCGGCTCTTGGCTCACCACCAATTGGCGCTCGCCAGAGGCCACACCGACCACCGCGAACGGACAACGTTCGCGTTCGCACATGAACTCGAAATCAGCAAGCGACTCAGGGGCAATCGCCAAGACATAGCGCTCTTGGCTTTCGTTGCTCCAAATTTCTTTGGGCGACAAACCGCTTTCTTCCAGCGGTACTTGGCGCAGGTCGAACCTGGCACCCCGCCCGGCGTCATTGACCAACTCAGGGAAAGCATTTGAGAGACCGCCGGCGCCGACGTCATGGATAGCCAAGATCGGGGTTTTCTTACCCAAGGCGTTGCAATGGTTGATCACCTCTTGGGCGCGTCGCTGGATTTCTGGGTTGCCACGTTGTACCGAATCGAAATCCAAGTCGACGCTGTTGCAGCCACTGGCCAAGGAGCTGGCCGCGCCGCCACCCATGCCGATGCGCATACCGGGGCCGCCCAATTGAACCAACAAAGTGCCAGGTGGAAATTCGATTTTGTGGGTCAACTCGGAACGGACCACACCCAAACCACCGGCCAACATGATGGGCTTGTGGTAGCCGCGTTGCACGCCATCAACCAGTTGTTCGTATTCGCGAAAATAGCCCAACAAATTCGGGCGGCCGAACTCGTTGTTGAAGGCTGCGCCGCCCAAGGGGCCTTCGGTCATGATGTCCAAAGCACTGGCCATATGGGCAGGCTTACCCAGATTGCTACCCCAGAGTTTGGACACGCTGAAACCTGTCAAACCTGCCTTGGGTTTGGCACCTCGGCCTGTGGCGCCTTCGTCTCGGATCTCACCGCCTGCGCCAGTCGCCGCGCCTGGGAATGGCGATATCGCGGTCGGGTGGTTGTGGGTTTCCACCTTCATCAAGATATGTTGGGTACCTGACGTTTTGTCGTAGCGCGGCATGAAGCCGGTCAGCGGTGCGGCGAACATTTCCACCTCTTGGCCGAGCATGATGGCCGCATTGTCTGCATACGCCACCACGGTGTGCTCGGGGTTTTGCGCGTGGGTATGCCGAATCATGCCAAACAGGCTGTGGGATTGGGGTTGAGCGTCGATGATGAAATCGGCATTGAAAATTTTGTGGCGGCAATGCTCGCTGTTGGCTTGGGCGAACATCATCAATTCCGCGTCACTTGGATTGCGTTTGAGTTGCACAAAAGCCTTGACCAGGTAGTCGATTTCATCGTCTGCCAAGGCCAAGCCCCAAGCGGTATTGGCTTTCACCAAGGCCTCTCGGCCACCATGGGTCAGATCGACAAAAGCCAAACCGGAAGCCGCCACATTGGCAAACAAAGCGTGGGCTGCCTGCCGACTGCCCCAAATGGATTCGGTCATGCGGTCGTGCAGCAAGGCTTGCAGGCTGTGTTGGCTGTCGACAGACAGGGCATGCGCCTGGCGCATCTGCAGTTGAACTTCAGTGATCCGCTCGACACGGCGCAGGGCAAAACCACAGTTGCGCGCGATGTCCGTGGCTTTTGAGGCCCAGGGTGAGACCGTGCCGACGCGCGGCGACACCACCCAGACAAGGCCAGGGCCTGCCGTGTCATGGTTTGCTGCGGCTTGGGCGTCGAGCAATTCGGCCATGCGCTGGCGATCCTTGGCTGGCAGTGGCTTTTCAGTGGCCACCAAATAGACATACTGGGCAGTCAAACCAAGCACTTCAGGGTTGACCAACTGCAGGGCGGTCAAGATGCGCTGGGCTTTGAAGGGATTGAGGGCGAGGCCGCCGGCGAAAGTACTGATGTGGAGAGTCAATGGGTGGCCTTGTAGGGTGCGGTTGCCAAAAATGCTTCCAGCAACCAAAGAAGCCTGAATTTTAACGATAAGCCTTGGCACGCCCGAGGCCATGATCAGCCTGAGATAATCTCGCTCATGATCACTTACAAAGACGAACAAGGCATCGCTGGCATGCGCCTGTCAGGTCGCTTGGCCTCGGAGGTGCTGGATTACCTCACGCCCCATGTACAAGCGGGCGTGACCACCAACGCCTTGGACAAATTGGCTTACGACTTCATCACGCAAGTTCAGCAGGCCATCCCAGCCCCCCTGAACTACAACCCCAGCGGGAATAACCCCTACCCAAAATCGATTTGCACCTCGGTCAACCACCAGGTATGCCATGGCATACCCAGTGACAAGGCGCTGAAAAAAGGCGATATCGTCAATATCGACATCACCGTCATCAAAAACGGTTGGCATGGCGACACCAGCCGCATGTTCGTGGTGGGCGAAGGCTCGATTGCTGCCAAGCGTTTGTGTCAACTGAGCTATGAAGCCATGTGGCACGGCATCTTGAAGGTCAAGCCAGGTGCGCATCTGGGAGACATTGGCCATGCGATTCAAATCTTTGCCGAAGGCCTGGGCTTCTCCATCGTTCGGGAGTTTTGCGGGCACGGCATTGGTCAGGTGTTCCATGAAGAACCACAGGTATTGCACTATGGCAGACCGGGCACTTTTGAGGAACTCAAGCCTGGCATGGTGTTCACGATCGAACCCATGGTCAATGCAGGCAAGCGGGACATCAAAGAAATGAATGACGGCTGGACCATCACCACCCGCGACCATTCTTTGTCAGCTCAGTGGGAACACACGGTCTTGGTCACCCCAACCGGTTACGAAGTGCTGACTTTGTCTGCTGGCAGCCCTGCCCTGCCTACTTTCGTCACCACCACAGTGTGTTGACGCCTGTGCCCACCTTAGCTACCCAGTTCAAGCAACGCAAAAGTGATTTACTGGCCAAGTGCGCCAAAGAACAATCCCTGCCTCGGGCGCGTCGTGTGCATCAACACCTGGCGCAGCTGAGCGCCTTGTGTGATGAAACTCTGGCAGCCATTTGGCAACAAGCCGGCATGCCAGCCGATGCCTGTCTGGTAGCGGTTGGCGGTTATGGTCGGGGCGCTTTGTTTCCTTACTCGGATGTGGATGTCTTGGTCCTCTTGCCTGCCCATGTCAGCCTTGACAATGAACACGGCCTGACACGCCCGATTGAACAATTCATCGGTGGCTGCTGGGATGCAGGTTTGGAGATCGGGTCGAGTGTGCGTAACCTGCCCGAGTGCTTGAACGAGTCCACCAAGGACATCACAGTACAAACTGCGCTGCTTGAGGCGAGGTGCATTTGGGGTGACAAGACCTTGTTCGCGCAATTTACAAACAGCTTCAAAGCGCAAATGGATTCAAAAGCGTTTTTCACGGGCAAGACCCTGGAGATGCAACAACGCCACAGCAAGTTTGAAAACACCCCTTATGCCCTGGAGCCCAACTGCAAAGAGTCGCAAGGCGGCCTGCGCGACCTGCAGATGCTGCTGTGGTTGACCAAAGCCAGCGGCTTGGGCTCGGGCTGGAAAGACCTGTTTGCCAACGGCATGATCACCGCGCTGGAGTTGCGTCGGTTGCAGCGCAACGAGGACGTGTTGTCACTCATCCGCTGGCGCCTGCACTGGATTGCCAAACGGCGTGAAGACCGCCTGGTCTTCGATTTGCAAACCGCGGTCTCGCAAGACCTGGGGCTAGACGCCCATCTGATTGGTCATACCCGCCATGCCCGCGCAGCCAGCGAAGCTTTGATGAAGCAGTATTACTGGGCGGCCAAAGCGGTGAGCCAGTTGAACCTGATCATCCACCTCAACATCGAAGACTGGTTGTTCCAGCAAACCCAGGCGCATCCGCTGCAGGCTCTGAATGAGCGGTTTTCAGACAAGTCGGGCATGCTCGAGGTGGTGGATGACGGGCTTTACCAACGCCAGCCCGAGGCGATCTTGGAGACCTTTTTGGTCTACCAAGAAACGGTTGGCATCAAAGGCTTATCGGCCCGAACCCTGCGGGCGCTTTATAACGCCCGCGGCTTGATGGACGCGGCTTTCAGACGCAACCCGGTCAACCGCGCCACCTTCATGCGCATCTTGCAGTCACCGCAAGGCATCACCCATGCCATGCGATTGATGAACCAAACCTCGGTGCTGGGCCGCTACCTGTGGGTGTTTCGGCGGATCGTCGGGCAAATGCAGCACGACTTGTTCCATGTCTACACCGTGGACCAACACATCTTGATGGTGTTGCGCAATGTTCGGCGGTTTTTCATCGTCGAGCATTCCCATGAATACCCTTTTTGCTCGCAACTGGCTGCAGGTTGGGACCAGCCCTGGATCTTGTATGTCGCTGCCCTGTTCCACGACATCGCCAAAGGCAGAGGCGGTGACCATTCGGATTTGGGAGCGCAGGAGGTCCGGATGTTTTGCCGCCAGCACGGTATTGGCAAAGCTGATCAAAACCTGATTGAGTTTTTGGTGCGAGAGCACCTGACCATGAGCCGTGTGGCTCAGAAACAAGACTTGAGTGATCCGGATGTGATCCAAGCCTTCGCCAAGCGGATGGGCAACGAGCGGTATTTACGCGGTCTTTACCTTCTGACCGTGGCAGACATCCGAGGCACCAGCCCGAAAGTCTGGAACGCCTGGAAGGGCAAACTGCTCGAAGATCTCTACCGAGCCAGCGCCGCGGTCTTGGGCGGACAAGCGCATGACCCGGACGCCATGGTTGAGTCGCGCCGACGAGAAGCCTTGGAAACCCTCAACCTCTACGCGATGCCGTTCGAGTCGCACAAAGACCTGTGGAACACCTTGGATGTCGGCTATTTCATGCGCCATGAAGCTGCAGACATCGCCTGGCATACCCGTCAGTTGTCGCGACCACTGGCGGTTGCCAAGGCCAATGGTGTGCCGGCAGGTGTGACCGTGAAAGCCCGTTTGTCTCCATTGGGCGAGGGTCTGCAAGTCATGGTCTACACGCCAGATCAAACCGATTTGTTCGCTCGGATTTGCGGGTATTTTGATCATGCCGGCTTCAACATTTTGGACGCCAAGATCCACACCGCACGCAATGGTTTCGCCTTGGACACCTTTCAGGTCATCTCGCCGATGCTGAATGTGCATTACCGTGAACTCACGTCGATGGTGGAAAACGATTTGAGACTCGCGATCGAGCAAGGCGGCCCTTTGCCCAAGGCTGGCCGGGGCCGGGTATCGCGTCGGGTCAAGAGCTTTCCGGTGACAGCGCGTGTACGCCTGCAGCCGGATGAAAAAGCACAACGTTGGTTGTTGTCCATCTCCGCCAGTGACCGCGTCGGTCTGCTCTATGGCGTGGCACAGGTGCTCGCGCATCACCACATCAACGTCCTGTTGGCCAAGATCAGCACCTTGGGCGAACGCGTGGAAGACACGTTTTTGATCGATGGCGCGGTTTTGCAACACAACAAGGCGCAGTTGGAGATTGAAACCGAGTTGTTGGCGGCCTTGCAGCCCTGAAACCCCGACAACTGCAGGCTCAGGGGCTGGCCGATTTCATGGCTTTGCTTTGGCCACCATAGCCAGCAAGCCTGCTTCATCAAACACAGGAATGCCCAGCGCCTGCGCCTTCTCGAGCTTGCTGCCCGCCTCGGCCCCGGCGACCAGGCCGTGGGTTTTCTTACTCACGCTGCCTGCGACTTTCGCACCCAAGGCTTCGAGCATGTCTTTGGCTTGGTCGCGGCTGAGGTTTGGCAGGGTGCCAGTCAGCACAAAGGTTTGTCCGGTCAGCGGCAAACTCGCCCCCGCGGTGGCTTCGCCCTCGGCCCAGGTCAGGCCACAGGCGCGCAGTTGCTCGACCACCTCGCGGTTGTGTGCTTGGTCAAAAAAGGTGCGTATGCTTTGCGCCACGATCGGGCCGACATCCGCCACCTGCAACAGTTGGTCCAGGGTGGCGTCCATGATCGCGTCGAGCTTGCCAAAGTGACGCACAAGCGCTTTGGCAGTGGCCTCACCCACATGGCGAATGCCCAGGCCAAACACAAAGCGTGGCAGGGTCGTCTGTTTGGATTTGTCAATGCTGGCCAAAACCTTGCTGGCCGATTTCTCCGCCATGCGATCCAGCGAGGCCAAGGCGGTGAAGCCCAGACGGTAAATATCGGGCAAGGTGTTGACCACACCCGCATCCACCAATTGCTCCACCAGTTTGTCACCCAGGTCGTCGATTTCCACCGCGCGCCGATGCGCAAAATGCAAGATGGCCTGCTTACGCTGGGCACTGCAAAACAAGCCCCCGGTGCAGCGGTAATCCGCCTCGCCTTCTTCGCGCACCGCGGGGCTATGGCAGACCGGGCAGTGGTGTTGCATGGTGAAAATTTGCGCATCTTGCAAGCGTTTGTCTAAAACCACGGACACGACTTCAGGAATCACGTCGCCCGCACGGCGAACAACCACAGTGTCGCCCACCCGCACGTCTTTGCGACGCGCCTCGTCCTCGTTGTGCAAGGTGGCATTGGTGACGGTCACGCCACCGACAAACACCGGCGCGAGCTTGGCCACAGGCGTGAGTTTGCCGGTGCGCCCAACCTGCACCTCGATGGCTTGCACCGTGGTGAGCTGTTCTTGGGCCGGGTATTTGTGCGCCACCGCCCAACGTGGCTCGCGGGTCACAAAGCCGAGTTGACGTTGCGCAGCCAAGCTGTTGACCTTGTAGACCACACCGTCGATGTCAAATGGCAACGCATCACGTGCTTGGCCCATGCGTTTGTGAAAGTCCACCAAGCCGGCTGCGCCCTGCACCACCGAGGTTTGCAAGGCCACAGGAAAGCCCCAGGCCTTGAGCGCCATCAAAAGTGCATGGTGAGTGCTGAAATCGGGTCCTCCCTGCGCAGCAGGGGTGAGCTCACCCATGCCATAGGCAAAGAAACTCAAAGGGCGTTGGGCCGCGATCGCCGGGTCAAGTTGACGCACCGAGCCGGCGGCAGCGTTGCGCGGGTTGACAAATGTTTTTTCGCCTTTTTCACCAGCGGCAATCCGGGCACGTTGTCGCTCGTTCAAGGCTTCAAAGTCGGCACGGGCCATGTAGACCTCGCCGCGCACCTCGAGCACGGCGGGTACGGGCAAGGGCTGAAACATCTCGTCAGCATTTGATGCGGCGGCCAGGCGTTGGTCGGCTGGGTTTTGCAGCTTCAAGGGAATTTGCCCAATGGTTCGGATGTTTTGGGTCACGTCCTCACCCAATTCACCGTCGCCGCGCGTGGCCGCTTGTACCAGCACACCCTGCTCGTAGCGCAGGCTCATGGCCAAGCCATCGAATTTCAACTCGGCCAGGTAGTCCAACGCAGGCTCGCCATCGCTCAGAGACAGTTCCTTGCGGATGCGGTTGTCAAAGGCGAGTGCGCCACTGGCCTCGGTATCGGTTTCAGTGCGAATGCTCAGCATAGGCACCGCATGTTTGACGATGGCAAAGCTGTCTAAAGCCTGGCCAGCTGTGCGTTGAGTGGGTGAATCAGGCGTGATCAGCTCAGGATGCGCTGACTCCAGCGCCTGCAACGCTTGAAACAAGCGGTCGTACTCGGCGTCGGGCAAGATGGGTGCGTCCAGCACGTAGTAGAGGTATGCGTGGTGGTGCAACTGCACGCGCAGTTCGTTGGCAAGGTCAAGGGGGCTGGGCATGGCCAACGCGTGGCGTCAGCTGAACAAGCGACGCGCTTGCAAAGAGCCGGCAGGCAAGTCCCGTGCGGCCAAAGCGTCGTACAAACTGCGCAGATCGTGGTCAATCATGAGAATGGCTGCCTCGGACAAAGGCTGGCCATTGTCATCCGTGACCAAGCCGTCCATCGCTTGCGCCAGACCTTGTGCCGCCTCGCACAGCCGAGCAAACGCCTGCTCGGCTTGTGCCACTTGGGGCACATCCAAGCTCATGCTGATGCTGCGCAAAGCCGCTTGGTTAGGGTCTTCTGCCATGGCAGCGCGTGCGTCAAAGGTCAGCACCAAGACGGGTGGCATGCCGGGGGTGGCTGCTGGGACCACCATGCGACCGGGGATCACGCCAGGCACAAAGCCCATGCGGGCAGCTTGCTGCTGGACATAGCCTGGACTCCATGCGGCTTTGCGCGACTGCAAGGTGAAACTGAGTTGGGCATCATGGGCACTGGCGAATTGATCAAGCTCACGGGCTTGTGCAATGACCTCGTGCATGTCAGGAAATTCAGGGGTACTGGCAAATACATCAGCAAAGGCCTGGGTCTTGACCACAAACTCAGAGTACTCAATGTCATTCAAGGGGCCTTGGCGATTGGCCACTTGCACACCCGCCTGGAACGCGCTGAAGTAGCGTTGTGCTTGCAGTGCTTCCCACTCGCCACTGTCTGCATTGAGACCTTCCACGACAAACAATTTGTTGCCTACCCTGCGAATCGGTGGCATGGCAGCCATCGCTGCCTCGCCGGAGACCGGGCTGTCCAATTCCAGGGTGGCAATCACATCGATCAAAGCGTCGAGTTGAGAGCGGGTATCGGCCACCAGCAATTCAGAGGGCATGTGGGCAAACCCCTGGTCTGCATGACCGGCGTACGAGTGGGCATCCGCCATGGAAGAAGCCGACAAAGCGTCTAGCTCCTCTTGACTGATCAGGGGCTCGGCTTGCTTAGGTTGGCTTTGACGCGATGTCCAGGTGCTGTGGGCAACCACCACCACCAGCACCAGGCCACCGAGGATGGCCAACCACAATTGCAAATTGCTCATGCCGCCTCGACCATGCTGACCGCGGCTTCCATGTCAACGGCCACAATCCTTGACACCCCTTGCTCTTGCATGGTCACACCAATCAATTGCTCGGCCATTTCCATGGCGATCTTGTTGTGGGAGATGAACAGGAACTGTGTCTCAGCCGACATCTTGGTGACCAACTTGGCGTAACGCTCGGTGTTGGCGTCATCCAAGGGTGCATCCACCTCGTCCAACAAGCAAAATGGCGCGGGGTTAAGCTGGAAGATGGCAAACACCAAAGCGATGGCAGTCAGGGCCTTCTCACCGCCTGACAAAAGGTAAATGGTTTGGTTTTTCTTGCCAGGCGGCTGCGCCATCACCTGCACACCCGAATCTAAAATCTCTTCGCCGGTCATCACCAAGCGGGCATTGCCGCCGCCAAACAATTCGGGGAACATGCGGCCGAAATGTTGGTTCACGGTTTCAAAGGTGCCTGCCAGCAACTCGCGGGTCTCGCCGTCGATTTTTTTGATCGCGTCTTCCAAAGTTTTGATCGCGTCGTTCAAGTCGGTCGACTGTGCGTCCAAGAATGTTTTGCGTTCACGCGCGGTGCCGAGTTCTTCCAGCGCTGCCAAATTAACCGCGCCCAAGGATTGGATCTCGCGCAGCAAGCGGTCGATGTCCGACTGCAGACCCGTCAAGCGAACTTTGTCTGCGTTGATCGACGACTCGATCTGGGCGAGGTCTGCCTGGGCATCGGCCAAAAATCGGTCGTACTGCTCAAAGCCAAGCCGCGCAGCTTGCTCCTTGAGTTGCTGCTCGACAATCCGCTGGCGCAAGGGATCGAGTTCACGCTCTATTTTCAAGCGTTCTTCATTGCTGGTCCGCAAGCGGTTGGTCAAATCGTCATATGCCGAGCGCTTGGACGCAAGCAGCGATTCACGCTCAAGCTTGAGCGCCAGGGCGTCTTGCAGACCAGACTGCGCTGCGCTGTCACTGAGCAAGCCCAGCTCAGCTTGCTGTCGGGTTTGCTCCGCGAAAAGGTTGGCGATTTGCTGGCTGGCGGTTTCTTGGATACGTTGCAGTTCTGCCAATTTAGCCGACAGGGTGCGCAGGTTGAAATCGGACTCCTGCACTTGCCGATCCAGTTGACGCAAAGCCTCACGCGCCTGGTTGAGTGCCTGCTCAGCCGTCATGGCCATTTCTTGCAGGCCAGCATGGCGCTCTTGGGTGTTGGCCAATTGCAAGTCGAGCGACTCAAAGCGCAACTCGGCTTCCTCAGAGCGGGTGCGCAATTGCTGCAACAGGGCTTGCAAGTCTTGCAACTCGGTTTGCAATTGACCTTGGCGGGCGAGCGTTTGTTCGGCTTGTTGTTGCAAGCGCAAGAACTCGACTTGCAGGGTATGGGCCTGGGCTTGCGCTTGGGTGGCTTCGATGCGTTTTAGGGTGCGCTCTTGGGTGGACTGGGCCACAGTGCTTTCAGTACGTGCCAGGTTGAGCCGCGCTTCTTGGCTGATCAAGCCTTGGGCGCGGATTTGTTTGTCCAGGTTTTCCATTTCTTGGGCACGGGCCAACATGCCTGCTTGCTCGGAGTCTTGGGCATAGAAATTGACGTTGTGCAAACCCACCGAATGGCCTTGGGGAATGAAGATTTGCTCGCCCGGCTGCAACTTGGACCGGGCCGCCATCGCCTCCTCCAAGCTGTTGGCGGTATAGCAACCCGTCAGCCAATCGGCGAACATGCCACTCAAACCCGCGTCGTTCAATGTCAATTGGTCAAACAAGCCTGGCAAGCTGGATTTGGCTGGCGGCTTGGTCGCCACGCCAGGGGAATAAAAACTCAGTTTGGCATCTGGCACGTCACTGGCAAACGCTTTGACGCTGTCGATGCGGGTGACTTCCAGGGCGGCCAAACGCTCGCGCAGTGCAGCCTCCAAGGCTTGTTCCCAGCCTGGGGTGATGTGCACCTTGCTCCAAAGGGGTTGCAAAGCCTGCAAGCCGTGTTTGTTCAACCAGGGGGTCAGCCGCGCATCGGTGCGCAGTTTTTCTTGCAGGGCTTTGAGCGCTTCTTGGCGTGCTTGCAGTTCCACCCACTTGGCTGATTCGAGGTTGCTGGTTTCTTGTGCATCGCGTCTGGCGTGCTCCAACGACTCGGCCATGTCTTCCAGGGTTTGCAGTTGGGCTTGGGTGGTGGCGGACGCCTCTTCAGCCAGGCTGAGTTTGGCTTGGAGTTGCTCCAGTTGCCCGTCTTGCGGCTGCGCCAGGGCTTGTTGGTCCGATTGCAGACGGGCTTGGCGTTGCTCGAGTTGTTGCGCTTGCTCTTGCAAGCCGCGTTGCTCGGCGGCCAAAACTTGGATCTGCTGCTGTACCTCGTTGACCAAGTTGAGCTGTGACGCCAGGTGTTGTTGAGCATCACGCCATGTTTGTTCCAGTGCTGGCAGTTGTTCGCCTTGCGTCGCGAAAGCTTGTCGCAAACTGTCCAAATCGGCATGCGCTGCTGCTTGGTCATTAAGCAAAACTTGAGCCTCATCTTTGGCCTGATCCGACTGGGTGCTCCATTGTTCGATTTGAGCTTGAAGTTGCACCAAGCGTTCTTGGGCACGCTGACGGCCTTCGACCACAAAACGGATTTCAGCCTCCAAGCGGCCGACTTCAGCACTGGCTTGGTACAACTGGCCTTGCGCCTGGTTGACATGCTCACCCGCCTCGTAATGGGCTTGGCGGATGGTTTCCACACTGGCTTCGACTTGCCGCAAATCCGCGGTTTTGGCTTCCAAGGCGGTGGCAGCTTGCTCAGCTTGCTGATGCACCTGAGCCTGCTCGGCCTGGGCTTCAGCGCGTTTCAAAAACCACCATTGCTGTTGACGCAAATTGGCTTGGTTTTGCAGGTCATGAAAACGCTTGGCGACTTCAGCTTGTCGTTCCAACTTGTCTAAATTGGCATCGAGCTCGCGCAAAATATCCTCCACACGCACCAGGTTTTCGCGGGTGTCGCTCAGCCGGTTTTCGGTTTCGCGGCGGCGCTCTTTGTATTTGGACACGCCAGCGGCCTCTTCCAAAAACAAACGCAACTCTTCGGGCTTGGATTCGATGATGCGGCTGATCGTGCCTTGACCAATGATGGCGTAAGCGCGTGGACCCAGACCCGTACCCAAGAACACATCCTGCACATCACGGCGGCGCACCGGCTGGTTGTTGATGTAATAACTGCTGGTGCCATCGCGGGTCAGCACGCGCTTGACCGCGATTTCGGTGAACTGGTTCCACTGACCACCGGCGCGGTGGCTGGCGTTGTCAAACACCAGTTCCACGCTGGAGCGGCTGGCCGCCTTGCGGGTGTTGGTGCCATTGAAAATCACGTCTTGCATCGACTCGCCACGCAATTCGCTGGCACGGCTCTCACCCAACACCCAACGTACCGCATCGATGATGTTGGATTTGCCACAGCCATTGGGCCCAACCACGCCGACCAATTGCCCAGGCAACATGAAATTGGTGGCGTCTGCGAAAGATTTGAAGCCAGACAATTTGATCGAGTTAAGACGCACCGAGATACCTTTAATGAACTTCTGAATAAAAAAACATGATCCGCGCAGGCACTGAGAAGCCGAGAATGTCAGCTCAAGTCAACAGATTTCCAAAGCGAGACTTCAGACAACAATTGTTCCAGCGATGGCATCACCTGCATGACTTTGGCGCGAACCAAATCGAGTCCATGTTGGCGGCTGACCGATTCCAGCTCGATGATTTGGCTGGTCAGCTCATCCTTACTTAGAAAGGTCACATATCCTTTGAGAGAGTGCAACAATCGGACGACAGGGTCTGGGTCTTGCTGGGCCAGTGCTTCTTGCAAGGCAAGCAGGTCGTTGTTCAGGCTGGATTCAAAGGTTTCTGCCAGATTGAGCATCTGCGCCTTGTCCATGGCGAAATCCTGCGCGCGACTGGGATCGAGGTAACTGTACATGGCTCGATAATATCAGCCATGAACCCTCTGCTTTCACGTCTGCATGCCTACCCTTTCGAGCGTTTACGTCATTTGTTTTCAGACGTGACACCCAGTCCCCATTGGCCCCCCATCAGCCTGGGTATTGGCGAACCACGCCATGCCACGCCCGCCTTGATCACGGATGCCTTGCATCAACACTCGGCGGCCCTGGCCAACTACCCTTCCACAGCCGGTTCCTTGGCCTTCAGACAAGCCTGCGCAGCTTGGGTCAAGCGTCGATACCAGGTCGCGCTGAACCCCGAAACCCAGGTATTGCCTGTCAATGGCTCACGTGAGGCTTTGTTTGCCTTCGCCCAAACCGTGCTGGATGGCAACCCGCAATCCGTGGTGGTCTCACCCAATCCCTTCTATCAAATCTATGAAGGCGCAGCGCTGTTGGGCGGTGCGCAAATCCATTACGTACCGAGTTTGGCCAATGCCAATTTTGCGGTCGACTGGGACAGCGTGCCCGCCGATGTGTGGCATCGCACCCGCTTGGTGTTTGTGTGTTCCCCTGGCAACCCGACGGGCGCGGTCATGCCCTTGAGTGAATGGCAAAAGTTATTCAGTTTGAGTGAGCAATACGGATTTGTGCTCGCCTCGGATGAGTGTTACAGCGAGATCTACCATGGCGACACGCCGCCTTTGGGTGGCTTGGAAGCGGCCATGCTGTGTGGTCACCGCGATTTCAAACGCTTGGTGAGCTTCACCAGTTTGTCCAAACGCAGCAACGTGCCTGGCTTGCGTAGCGGTTTTGTCGCCGGTGACGCTGCACTGATTGAACCGTTTCTGCGATACCGCACCTACCACGGCAGCGCCATGAGTGGCATGGTGCAAGAGGCCAGCATGGCGGCTTGGAATGACGAAGCCCATGTACAGGCCAACCGGGCGCTGTACCGCGAAAAATTCCAGCAAGTCACACCCTTATTGGCGCAAGTCATGGATGTCACCATGCCAGATGCTGGTTTTTACCTTTGGGCAGGTGTTCCAGGGGGTGATGACGAGGCTTTCGCGCGAGCACTGCTGGCTCAATACAATGTGACTGTGTTGCCCGGTCGCTATCTTGCTCGGGAGGCCAATGGCATCAACCCTGGTCAAGGTCGCATACGCATGGCCTTGGTCGCACAGCCCGATGAATGCCTAGAGGCCGCCAAACGCATTGTGTCATTCATCCAAACATCCTATCCATCCCAACACTGAAAAGAAAAAGCCATGGCTGAGCAACAACTCCAACACATCATTGACAACGCTTGGGACAACCGCGCCGATATCAATATCGGTAACGCATCCAATGAATTGCGCGAAGCCGTTGACCGGGTGATCATCGAACTCAACGCCGGTCGGCTGCGCGTGGCCACCCGTCAAGGTGTCGGTCAATGGACCACACACCAGTGGATTAAAAAAGCGGTGTTGTTGTCCTTTCGCCTGAAAGACAACAAGGTTGTCAAAGCCGGTGATCTGGGTTTTTACGACAAGGTGCAAACCAAGTTCTCCAACATGGACGAGACCCAGATGAAAGCCAGCGGTGTGCGCGTTGTGCCCCCTGCAGTCGCTCGTCGTGGCAGCTTCATTGCCAAAGGCGCAATCCTGATGCCCTCTTATGTCAACATCGGCGCTTATGTGGATGAGAACACCATGGTCGATACCTGGGCCACGGTGGGCTCTTGCGCACAAATCGGTAAGAACGTGCATTTGTCGGGCGGTGTTGGCATCGGCGGCGTGCTCGAGCCAGTGCAGGCCAACCCCACCATCATCGAGGACAACTGCTTCATTGGCGCACGCTCTGAGGTGGTCGAAGGCGTGATCGTTGAAGAAAACTCGGTGATCTCCATGGGCGTGTACATCGGCCAAAGCACCAAAATTTACGACCGTGCAACTGGCGAGGTCAGCTATGGACGGATTCCTTCGGGCTCTGTCGTGGTGTCAGGCAACCTGCCCAGCGCAGACGGCAAATACAGCTTGTACTGCGCGGTCATCGTCAAACGTGTGGACGCCCAAACCCGCGCCAAAACCAGCTTGAACGACTTGCTGCGTGACTGACATGTCCGACACGCTTGATCTGGTTGAACAGCTGATTGCTTGCCCATCGGTTACGCCCGAAGGTGGTCAATGTCTGGACATTCTCTCGGCGCGTTTGATGCCATTGGGTTTTGCCTGCGAACGCATGGACTTCGGCCCTGACGACTGTCGGGTCAGCAACCTCTGGGCGATCAAGCGCAGCCCGCATCCCCAAGCACAAACCTTGGTGTTTGCGGGCCATACCGATGTGGTGCCGACCGGGCCATTGGGGCAATGGACCACCGACCCGTTCACACCCAGTCATCGCGATGGCAAGTTGTATGGACGCGGCGCGAGTGACATGAAAACCTCTTTGGCAGCGATGGTGGTGGCCTGCGAAGAATTCCTCGCGCTTCACACAGCACCGCATTTCAATCTGGCATTTTTACTGACCAGTGATGAAGAGGGTCCATCGGTCGATGGCACGGTCAAGGTGGTCGAAGCGCTCAAGGCACGTGGCGAGCCTCTTGCCTGGTGCATCGTGGGCGAGCCCACGGCGGTGCACTGCACCGGGGACATGGTGAAAAATGGCCGCCGTGGCAGCATGAGCGGCAAGCTCACGGTCAAGGGCATTCAAGGCCATATCGCCTACCCGCAGTTGGCTAAAAACCCGATTCATACGCTGGCACCGGCTTTAGCTGAATTGACCACCATGCCATGGGACCAAGGCAATGCCTATTTTCAACCCACCAGTTGGCAGATAAGCAACATCCATGCAGGCACCGGTGTCAACAACGTGATACCTGGTGAAGTGGTGGTGGATTTCAATTTCCGCTTCAGCACCGAATCCACGGCCGAGGCTTTGCAGCAGCGCCTCGAAGCCGTGCTTCAAAAGCACCAACTCGACTACACACTTGGCTGGACAGTGGGTGGTTTGCCTTTCATCACCACGCCGGGCATGTTGCTTCAGGTGGTTCAAGAAGCCATTCGCGCCGAAACCGGTATCGAGACTGCGCTTTCCACCACCGGGGGTACCAGTGACGCCAGGTTCATTGCTCAAATATGCCCGCAAGTGATCGAGGTCGGCCCGCCCAACGACAGCATCCACAAAATCAATGAGTTTGTGCGCCTGGCTGACATCGACCTTTTGAAAAATATTTACGTTGGTATCTTGGGTCGCCTACACCACGAGCAATCGGTATTGGTCACCCCATGACATTGGCTGTTTTGATTGAGCAGTGCGCTCTGGCACTGACGCAGGCGCATGTGTCTTTTGGCCATGGCACCACCAATGCAGCGGACGAGGCAGCATGGTTGGTGCTTTGGCAATTGGGCCTGCCCTTGGACAGCGATTTCACAGACCCTTCAATCAACAGAGAACTCTCAGACCAGGAGTCCCAACCTGTTCAAGACCTGATCAAACTGCGTATCAGCAGCCGTAAACCAGCGGCCTACCTGACCCAGGAGGCCTGGTTGCAAGGCGTTTCTTTTTATGTAGATGAAAGGGTCATCGTGCCGCGGTCATTGATCGCTGAAGTCTTGGCCGAAGGTGGCTTTGACCCCTGGCTGAGTGCTGATACCCATCGCGTTCTTGATTTGTGCACCGGCAACGGCAGCTTGGGTATCCTGGCTGCATTGGCTTACCCAGATGTGACTGTGCATGGCTTGGATATTTCTACGGACGCCTTGTCTGTGGCCCAGATCAACATCGACCGCCACGGCCTGCAACACCGCATATCCTTGTTTCAGTCGGACGGCTTACAACAAGCCCAAGGCAGGTTTGATCTGATAGTGTGTAACCCACCTTATGTCAACGCACACAGCATGTCTGAGCTGCCTGCCGAGTTCAAGGCCGAGCCAGCCTTGGCTTTGGCCGGCGGTGTTGACGGCATGGATTTCATTCGCCGCTTGTTGAAAGTGGCTGTCAAACACCTGTCTGCACATGCCGTTTTGGTCCTTGAAATTGGCCACGAGCGAGCCCATTTTGAAGCCGCTTTCCCTCAGCTTGAAGTCGTCTGGCTCTCCACCAGTGCTGGCGACGATCAGGTCTTGCTTGTCACTCGCCAAGCACTTGTTGCTGGCCAACCTCTCCTATGATCACCATCAAAAATGTCACCCTGCGCCGCAGCGCCAAGGTGTTGCTCGAAGGCGCCACGGTTACGCTCAACCCGGGTGAAAAAGTAGGTTTGGTGGGACGCAATGGCGCGGGCAAATCGTCGCTGTTTGCACTGCTCAATGGCAACTTGCAAGAAGACTCGGGCGAGTTCTATATCCCCATGCAATGGCGCATGGGTCAAGTAGCGCAAGACATGCCCGAGACAGATCTCAGCGCAACCGATTTTGTGATTGAAGGCGACACTGTTCTCAACGATGCCCGATCAGAAGTCAAAGCCGCGGAAGCCACCGAAGATGGTGAGCGTTTGGGCAATGCCTACATGGCGCTTTATGACGCAGGCGAGCATGACGCGTCATCACGCGCCCAGGCATTGATTTTGGGCCTGGGCTTCAAAACCACCGAACTCGATAACCCAGTCAACAGTTTTTCTGGTGGGTGGCGCATGCGCTTGCAACTCGCCAGGGCGTTGATGTGCCCCTCAGATTTGTTATTGCTGGACGAGCCAACCAACCACTTGGACTTGGACGCACTGGTTTGGCTAGAAGCCTGGCTCAAGCGCTACGAAGGCACGATGTTGGTGATCAGCCATGACCGTGAGTTTTTAGATGCGGTGACGAATGTCACCTTGCATATCGATGGCGGTAAGTTGACGCGTTACGGCGGCAACTACAGCAAGTTCGAGGACATGCGTGCAGAGCAAATGGAACTGCAGCAAAATGCCTTTGCCAAGCAGCAAGACAAGATTGCTCACTTGCAAAAATTCATCGCCCGCTTCAAGGCCAAAGCCAGCAAAGCCAAGCAAGCGCAAAGCCGTGTCAAGGCCCTTGACCGGATGGAGAAAATCGCGCCCTTGTTGGCCGATGCTGACTTTCATTTTGAATTCAAGGAACCGGCGCATTTGCCCAACCCGATGCTGTCCATGCAAGATGTCAGCGTGGGTTATCCAGCTGCATCGGATGCGCCCTCCGGTTCGCCTGCCACCGTGATCGTCCAACGGGTGAACACGTCAGTGCTGGCCGGACAACGCATTGGCATTTTGGGAGCGAACGGTCAGGGCAAATCCACTTTGGTCAAAACCATCGCCCGCGACTTGCAGGCCTTGGGGGGAGAAATGACCGAAGGCAAAGGTCTCAATATTGGCTACTTTGCGCAGCAAGAACTCGATGTACTGCGCCCTGCAGACAACCCCTTGCAGCACATGATTGATCTGTGCAAGCGGTTAACCACCCAAGCCAAACTGTCAGGCCAAGCCACGCGCGAACAAGACCTGCGCAGTTTTTTAGGCCAATTCAATTTCAGCGGCGACATGGTCAAGCAAACCGTGGGCAGCATGAGTGGTGGCGAAAAGGCCAGGCTGGTGCTCTGCATGCTGGTGTGGCAACGCCCCAACCTCCTGCTGATGGATGAGCCAACCAATCATCTGGATTTGGCCACCCGTGAGGCACTGAGCATGGCCTTGAATGAATTTGAGGGCACGGTGATGCTGGTCAGCCATGACCGCGCTTTGTTGCGAGCCGTGTGCGACGAGTTTTGGATGGTCTCGCGCGGCGGCGTAGAGCCCTTTGACGGCGATTTGGACGATTACCAGCGCTACTTGCTGGATGAAGCCAAGCGCTTGCGCGCAGAGGCTGTGGCCGCCCAAGCGCCCGCTCAAGCAAAAGCGGCTGCAGTGCCTGCAGCGACCAAAACACCTGTCAAAGCCAATAACACCCAAGTGCGCCAATGGCAAAAAAGTCTTGCCCAACTCGAATCTGAAATGGATGCATTGACTGAAGAACAAAACCTCTTACAGCTGGCCATGGGAGAAACAACAAAAGCCAGTGAACTGGCTATCCAAGGCAAACGCTTGAAAGAAATTGAGGCGCTCAAGGAAACCCTCGAAGCACGTTGGCTGGCATTGACAGCACAACTCGAAGCAGTTGCTTGAGCATGCAAAAAAAAACCAGCTTTTGTGAAGCCGGCTTTTTGTTTGGGGTGGTAGGACGTACAAGATTCGAACTTGTGACCAACGGATTAAAAGTCCGCTGCTCTACCAACTGAGCTAACGTCCCATCGTGCCGCACAACAACTTGTATTGCTCTGCAAAGCCGCAAATTATAACTGTTTTTTAGGTTTTTTATAGCACCAGAAATCAATTCATGCTGCAAGTTGGTTCAACACCCAACCGGCTGCACAGTTGCCAAAAGTGGCAGTGACCGAAACCACCGATCCATAGCCATGGCAGTTCAAATTGTGGTCTGTTGACAAGGCTGTGTCGCCGCTGGGACGCTGCACCGGCTCTTTGCTGAACACCGCTTGAATACCGAATGCAGTACCGCTTTGAGGTGCGGCATGGTGCTTGCGTAATTGCTGTCTGAGTTGCGCCAGCAAGGGGTCATGGGTGGTGTGCGCCAAGTCTGCCATGTCAACCAAATGAGCCAGTTGTTTACCGCCAGCAGCACCAACGGTGACAAAACACTTTTGATACTGCATGGCCCAGGCTGCCATGGCGACTTTGGCACTGACTTGGTCACACGCATCGATCAGTGCATCACAGTGCAGGGCTAGCAACTGGTTGATGTTTTTAGGACTGATGAAATCGTCCACCACGGTCACCAGGCAACCTGGATGGATCAGCGCGATACGCTCTTTCATCGCCTGCCCTTTGGATTGACCCAAGGTGGTCGTCAAGGCGTGCAATTGGCGGTTGACATTCGATTCAGCAACATGGTCCATGTCAATCAGGGTCAATGCGTCAACACCGCTTCGTGCCAAGCATTCCACCGCCCATGAGCCCACGCCACCGACACCCACGACCACCACATGCGCTTGGCGGATTTGCTGCGCACCGTTTATGCCATACAAACGAGAAAGACCGCCAAAACGGCGGTCTGCATCGTGCGCTGAAGGCAATGGCGTAGTCAACTTATTTGAATTTGGAGAGGCGTTCTTTAGCTGCAGTAGCAGCTTCTGTGTTGGGATGCAGCTTAATCAAAACTTCCAGGGTTTTTTTGGCGTCTTTGGTCTGTTTGAGCTCTGCTTGGGCGTTGGCCAAGGTCAGCATACCCTCAGGCACACGCGCGTGGCTGGGCGCCATGGAGACAAAGACTTTGATTTGATTGGCTGCATCTGCGTAATCACGCAAAACATATTTGGCGCTGCCCAACCAAAAAAATGCGCTGGGGCGGTATCCGCTTGTAGGGTAGCTGCTCAGGAAAGCAGCCAAAGAAGATGCCGCTGCTGCAAACTCACCTTTTCGGAAAATGTTGAGCGCAGCTTCAAATTCACGCTTTTCTTTCGGATCTGCCTCAAACTCAAGGCCATCGATTTGAACCAACACAGGCTCTAGTTTGTCAAAACGCTGGTCGATCGATTTCAGCTTCTCGTCAGCATTTTTCAAACGGTCATCAACGCCAGAAAGTATTTCTTTTTGGCTTCGCTGCAACAAAGTGATTTCTCTGGCCAGTTCCTCTCGCTCACCACGAACCTGGTTCAGGGCTTGTTTCAAGCTGTCGATTTGCGACTGCAAAAGTATCAAAGACTGTTTGAGTTGGGCCAGCTCTTCCTCTGCTGTCCGCTGGGACTGCAGGACTTGTTCGGTAGATTTTTGCTGCGCTTGGTCAGCAGATTGGCTGTTTTGCCGGTTGGTTTCGACCCTTTGGCGCAATTCCAATATGGCGCGCCTGGCCTCTCCATCCTCAAACAAGGCGGCGTGCAAAGATGTGCTGGCCAAGGCCAAGCACACCCCTGCGAACTTACCCACCAATGTCATCGGTAGAAGAACTCAGCGCGTCGGTTTTGAGAAAAAGCGGATTCGTCGGAACCTTGTGCTGCAGGTTTTTCTTCACCAAAGCTGACCGATTCAACTTGGGCCGCTGACACGCCCAACAAGCTCAGACTCTGGCGAACCGCATCGGCACGTTTTTGACCCAAGGCCAAGTTGTATTCACGGCCGCCGCGCTCGTCGGTGTGACCTTCCAGAGAAACCTTGGCACGTGGGTTGGCTTTGAGGAATTGCGCATGGCCTTCGATGGCGCTTTGGAATTCAGCTTTGACCAAGAAACTGTCGTAATCGAAATAGATGACTTTGGTCACACCGCTTGGACCTGCTGCCAAGTTGTCAGAAGTCACGGTGCTCACCGGCGCCACGGCAGACTTGGCTTCAGGGGCGGGTTGGACCTCGGGGGCAGGTACAGGTGCACTGCTGACAGCTGAGCCAGATTTATCTTCAACAGGCACGTCGTTGAGTTTGACCCCAGAAGCACACGCACTCAGTAAAGTTGTCAAGAAAAAGGCGTAAATGAATTTAGACAAAGGACACTCCATCAATCAGGGTTTTGGAAACGGCCCCCAGTGAGGCTCGCGGATATTGGAAGCTTGACCAGCCAATCTGGCGGTTATTTTGCCATCAAGTGTGGTCGTCATCAGCGCTTCACGCCCTAGAATTTGCGTGGAGTACAAAATAAGTTTACTGTTGGGTGCAAAGCTGGGGCGTTCATCCATCTGCGTATCGGTCAAGGGGTAGACCTTGTCAGTGGCCAATTCCATCAAATGCAGCTTGAATCGACCATTGACTCTGCTGATATGGGCAAGCCACTTTCCGTCAGGACTCAAAGCGGGTGAGATGTTGTAATTACCGGAAAAAGTAACACGCTGAACGGGTCCACCTGCAATTGGAGTGCGGTAAATTTGCGGCGAGCCGCCACGGTCACTGACAAAGTAGATAGCAGAACCATCCGACGAAAAGACTGCTTCTGTATCAATTCCACCAGACTGCGTGATTCTTTTGGGGTCACCGCCTTTGGCATCGATGGTGAATACCTGAGAACCCCCATCACGGCTGAGGGTAACCACCAGCGATTTGCCAGTGGGTGACCAAGATGGTGCGCTGTTGGAGCCCTTGAAATTGGCCACCACGCGGCGCTTGCCTGACAGAACCTCATGCACGTAAACCACCGGTTTGCGAGACTCAAAAGACACGTAAGCCAGTTCATCACCCGCGGGAGACCAACTGGGGGAAATGATGGGCTCAGGACTGGTCAAGGCAGCCTGCGCATTTTCGCCGTCTGCATCAGCAACCCACAGGGTGTGCCGATTGCCTTGCTTGGTCACGTAAGCAATTCGGGTGGAAAAAATACCCTTATCACCAGTGAGTTTTTCATAGACTTGATCGGCAATTTTGTGTGCAACCAAGCGCAAGTCGGAGGCAACAACCACAAAACTCTGACCGCCGAGGTCTTGTCCTTTGATCGCGTCCCACAAGCGGTAGCGAACATCAAAGCGACCATCTGGCAATTTGGTCACACTGCCCGTCAGCAAGGCATCGGCATTTTGTTGACGAATGCTTGCAAAGTCTGGCCTTGAGGTTTCATCAAGTGGCACGCCAGGGTCTGAACTTCTGAATTGACCACTGCGCTCCAAATCCGCTGCCACAATGAGCGCGGGTTTTTGGTTGGCAACAGCTTGCCCCTTGAAAGGCGCTATCGCAATCGGGATTTGGGTGATGCCAACACCAGACACATCGACTCTGACCTCTGCTCGCGCAGGGATCAGGGCGAGAACAAATACACAAAAGAAAGTGAGGAGGTTGCGGGAGGTTTCGATCATTTTTTGCTTTGGTTCAAATGGTACAGCGTGAAGTACTTGCCAAAGGCGGCTTGTGCTTGCATGGTGCAAACCACAAGGCCCATGGCACCGTCCAGAAAGCCCAGTCTGAAAATATAACTCTTGAAAAAGGCAAATGACCCAGCCCCAAAAGCACGCCACATGCTGGCCTGCCGCCCATTCAGGTGTTGTTGTTCAGCCCATGCTTGGCTGTAGGCCTGCATTTTCTTCCAGTAGTGCGCCGGAGTTGGATAACTGAAATGCAGCATGGCATGTTTCAAATGGCCGAGTCGCTTGAGACCAGGTCCAACCAAACGCTCGTGGACCATGTCAGGTGAAAACTGCGCCTGGCCTCGCCGAAATAGCCGGGCAACCTTGTCGGGCGTCCAACCACTGTGGTTGATCCAAGCGCCACAAAAATTGGTTCTTCTGGGCAGATCGAAAACATCAAAACGGTCTTGTCGCATGGCTTCTTGAATTTCCGTCGCCAGCTCCGGGGTGATTCGCTCGTCCGCATCGATGGACAAAACCCAGTCATGCTGTGCATGCGTGAGTGCCAGGTTTTTTTGATGGCCAAAGCCTTGCCAGTGGGGTGATGTGATCACTGTGGCATGCAAGGAACAGGCGATTTCAGCGGTTTGATCTGTGCTGCCACCATCCAGAACAATGCATTCATCGGCAAAAGACACACTTTGAAGGCAATCATGAATGTTGCCACTTTCATTGTGGGTAATGATGATCACACTCAAAGTCATCATTTGATTCTACCCATTCAGCCTGATCGAACAGGACATAATTGACAGATGTTTTCACACGATCAGCCATGTACGCCCAACTCTCGTTAATCGCTCGCGTCAAGCGCTCTGGTAAATACTTTCTTGAACCGATGAGTGCTTGGGTGGTTGCGCTGACTTGCATTCTGTTGGTGTCGATCAGTGAGCCGATGATCCCTGCCCTGCTGCAACCCTTGCTAGACAATGGCTTTCAACAAAACAGCTTTCCTGTGTGGATGGTTCCGTTGTCGCTGATTGGTTTGTTTGCCATCAGAGGGGTGAGTTTGTTCATTGGCCAAGTAGCAGTTGCCAAAGCCACCAACCACGGCATGCTCAGACTGCGTTTGGCCATGTTTGCCAGGTTGCAGGATGCTGATTTGACTTTGTACCAATCACAAAATGCCAGCTCCTTGGGCAATACCTTGGTGCATGAAGTCAGTATTGGCTCGCAACTGTTGGTCAATTCATGCATGAGTTTGCTGCGTGACAGTTTGACCTTGGTGGCCTTGGTGGGCTATTTGTTGTATTTGAACTGGCAACTGAGTTTGATTGTTGCCTTGCTGCTTCCCTCTGTGGCTTTGCTGATGAAAGTGATGAGCAAACGCCTGTACGGCCTGACACGCAACAACCAAGCGGCCACCGATGAGCTTGCATACGTGGTTGAAGAAAGCGCTTTGGCATACCGTGAAATTCGGCTGCATGCGGCTCAGGCAATGCAACAAAGCCGCTTTGCCAAACTGGGCAACATACTCTCACGCATCAACATGAAGATGACAGTGGCCGCAGCGGGCATCACCCCCTTGACCCAGTTGTTTTCTGCGATTGCACTGTCTGCGGTGATCAGCGTTGCGCTGATTCAAAGCCAAGAAAGTGGCATGACCGTCGGCGGCTTTGCTTCCTTTGTCACCGCCATGCTGATGTTGGTGGCCCCGATCAAGCACCTGTCCGAGGTGACTGGGCCGATGACCCGTGGCTTGGCGGCTTTGGAGCGCGGTTTGGAGTTGATTGAAACCACCCCTGTGGAAAGTGGTGGCAAGCACCGGGCAACGCATGCCAATGGTTTGATTGAATTGCGTCAAGTCGGTGTGAGATACCGGGAAAATTTGCCTTGGGCTTTGCAAGATGTGGCACTGACGATTCACCCTGGCGAAACCGTTGCGTTGGTGGGCAGTTCAGGCTCGGGCAAAACCACACTGGCCAACCTGCTTCCTCGGTTTGTTGAATGGACCGAGGGTGATGTGCTTTTGGATGGTGTGTCGATCCGCGACTGGCACCTAGGCGATTTGCGCCGGCAATTTGCCATGGTCAGTCAAAACGTGGTGGTGCTCAATGACAGTTTGGCAGTCAACGTGGCGCTGGGACAAGCGCCTGACAATGAGAAGGTGTTGAAGTGCTTGTCAGCGGCTAATTTGGGTGACTATTTGCAAACCTTGCCTGAACACATCAACACCTTGGTTGGCCACAATGCCTCGCTGATGTCTGGCGGGCAACGACAGCGTTTGGCGATCGCCAGGGCTTTGTACAAAGATGCGCCCATCTTGATCCTGGATGAAGCCACCTCTGCACTGGACAATGAATCAGAGAGGCTGGTTCAAGATGCTTTGAGCAATTTGCAAAGAGGCAAAACCACGGTGGTGATTGCACACAGACTCTCGACCATTGAGTCAGCTGACAGGATCGTGGTCATGGACCAGGGTCAGATCGTTGAGATCGGCACCCATGCAAGCTTATTGGCAGCCGATGGGGCTTATGCAGCGATGTTCAAAATCAAGCAGTCAAGCCTGGGGGATGTTTGAAGCCATCAACTGCTGACAGTGCTCAACAAATGCTGCAGGTGTTGGCTTGACCAAACACCTCACCCAAGTCTCCTGGTGATTGGCAGCAGGATCTGGTGAATTAAACCAACACAAGGTTGGTTTGCGAAGCGCCACTGACATATGGTAAGGACCAGAGTCAGAGGATATGAATAAATCGCAAGCATCAATCAAACCGGCCAGGGTTGACAAAGACGTGCTGCCTGAGCAATCAACAACCCGCTGCAAGTCCATGCCCAAACCCTTGCACTCCTGCATGAATGCTTGGTTGATGTCTGCTTCAAAAGGGGCACCTGACAGCACCAAGCAATGCGGAACCTGGTTGCCCAATGCTTGAATCGCATGGGCGAGTTGCTGCAAGTTGGGTCTTCTGGACGCAGCGCCTTCCGTAGCGCAACCGATGTTCAAACCCACCACAGGCAAGCCTTTGGGCAAACTCGCCAGCAGGCTTTGCTTGAAGGCTTCAGCCTCAGGTGTCAAGTGCAGCTCAATCGCAGTTTGTTTCCTTTCAATGCCCAAGGCTTGCAACACCACGAAGTCGCGGTGGGTGTAATCCATCGGCAACGTCAAACCATGACTTTGCACATAACTTGGCAAACTCGGAGAAGTTCGGTCATAAAACCATGAACGCCCTGGAAATTGCGCAATGCCCACCGTTTGCGCACCGCAGGCTTTGGCAGCCATCCAAGTGACCAAACTGGTCTTCATGCCGTTGGGTTCAAAGTCAATGACCAAGTCAGGCTTGACAGCCCGGCTGATCGCCTGAACTTGCAACATGATGTGTCGAATGGGCATGCGCTTGGCATACCGCACAGAGGGATCTTGATCACGAACGGTCACAAAGTGTGTGCTGCTGAGCAAGTGGTGTTGTTGGATCAAGGCTTCGGTAGCGTACCCCGCATGCTTGCTTAAAAAGAGCAAATGCAATTCCACCCCAGGCCACTGGTCTGTCATGGCACGCCAAGCAGCAGAGCTGCGCAAGACGTCACCCACACCCATGCTGTGGGACTTGATCATCAAAATGCGTTTGGGCGGCGTACTGATCATCCCAGTAACTTTCGGTACATGCTCGTTTGCGACTTCACCAATGAGTCCCAACTGTAATGTTGGACAAAGGCATGGGCATCTGACACCAGTTGTGTAGCCAAGTCAGGGGTGTTGCGTACCCGCAGGATCTCATGCGCCAAGGCTGGTGCATCATGCGGGTCCTGCAAAACAACAGCATTTACATCGTGTGTGAACAAATTCGATGACAAACAAAATGGCGCTGGGCTGACCACCACAGGCAGACCGTGCGCCATGGCCTCTAACACCACGATGGGAAACACATCCTCCAAGGTGGCATGCACAAACAGGTCGCAGGCCTGGTAGACCTGGTCCATTTGGGTTTGCTGCCCCAAGAAAACCACCCTGTATTGAAGACCCAGTTGGTTGACTTTGGATTGCCATTCAGGGATTTGTGAGGTGTCCCCCACGACCGCCAAGGACATGCCTTGGGGCAGTAAAACCATGGCTTGCAGCAAAGCTGTCAGGCCTTTTTTGGCGTAGTTGTGACCCACCATCAGCAGCCAATGCTCTGCGCCTGTCAAACCCAAATGCTCGCGAGCAGTTTGTTTGGCAAGTCCAGACGCTTGCAAGCTGATCGCTTCTGGCATCCGCACACCTGGGGTCAGCACACTCACTGCCGATTCGGGTAATCGAAAACAATCGATGTAGAGGTCTTTCAACAAGTCAGATGCAGCGATCAATGAACGGTGTGAGGCATGTCTGACACGCGCTCGCTCTACCGCCAACCAAGCCAGTAAGCGCAGGCTGGTGAGCACCCTGAGACACACCAGCAACCAAGCAAAGCCCTGCTTTTTGTGAAACAGGTTGTAGGTGACTGGTTTGACATGGAATGTTTGCACATTGCCATGAAACACGTTTTCGTGCGAATGCACAATATCGAAACCATGTCGGGTATGCCAATAAGTCCAGGCGCTGTAGAAAAGCATGGTGAGCCACCGCGGTCTTTGCATGTCCATGTCCATGCGATGGGTCCGGATACCAGGGTGTAGGTTGCTGTGTGACTGGCAGTAAACATGTACCTCGTGATCATCAGCCAACTGCTCTGCGAGCGAGACCGCATAATTTTCAGCGCCGCCGCGGTGGCGCGAAAAGTGGCGAGACAACACAGCGATGCGCAGTTTTTTGTCAGGCAGCTGTGCCATGCGAAATGTGTTTGTTCTCATAACCTGTCAGCACTTTGAGCAAAAACTGCGGCCAATACGTTGAACGCACCACAGGAATGCGGCGCAACTCAAACATGTCAGAACCTTTCAACACCTGGCCTCGGTGGGTGGTGGTAGCAGCCAAGTACCCAGCTTGCGCGGCCATGACCACATGGCGCTTCTCGTAGATGCCAAAGGGGTAACAAAACTGGTTCACTGGCTTGCCCAATACATGTTCCAACTCAAGGCGAGATTGCTTGATCTCCGTTGCCATGTCTGTGTCGTTGCCTTCTGTCAAGTTGACATGATGCCGGGTATGGGCGCCAATTTCCAGACCCGCGTCAGACCAAGCACGAATCTGCCCTACATCCATTAAGGCTGCAGGCTCAATCCCGATGCCATGGTCCCAAACATTGCTTTTACCAAGCAGTTGGCTCACCACATAACAAGTGGCCGTGAATCCCTGCTCAAGCAAGGCAGGCATGGCTTGATCATGGTTGTTCAGATACCCGTCATCTAAGGTGATGCCCACCACTCTGCCCTGCTTTTCCCCACGCAAATAGGGCATCAAATCGCGCATGGACAAGCCTTGGTAGCCCAAGGTCTTCAAGATGCGCATTTGATTTCGAAAACGTTTGGCTGAAACATACAGGCTGCGAAAAGGCGCACCTTTGGGCGGTGCATCAGCGATCTGATGGTAGGTCAGGATCGGAATGGCTCGGCTGTTAGAGGTTTGCAAGACGTTTGACATGAATCACAGCAGCACGATGCTGAATTGTTCGGGGCCCATGCCAAATTCAGCCTGCAAAGAAACAGGTTTACCAATGAAATCACTCAAACCAGCCAAATGCAGGCTCTCTTCTTCTTGCAACAAATCCACAACTGCAGGTGCAGCCAAGACCCGAAATTCCTTGGGACTGAACTGACGCGCTTCTCGCAAAATTTCGCGCAGGATGTTGTAGGCCACACTGCGTGCTGTGTTGACCAAACCCTTGCCTTGGCAGTGAGCGCAAGGCTCGCATAACAACTGTGCCAATGATTCGCGGGTGCGCTTGCGGGTAAGTTCTACCAATCCCAAAGCAGAAAACCCACTCACCGTTGTCTTGACTCGGTCCTTGGCCAGCTGCTTGCGAAACTCACTCAACACGTCTTCGCTGTGATCAGTTCGCTGCATGTCGATGAAATCCACAATGATCACGCCGCCCAGGTTGCGCAACCGCAGTTGCCTGGCAATGGCGCCCGCAGCTTCTAAATTGGTTTTGAAGATCGTGTCGTCAAAATTTTTGACGCCAACAAAACCACCTGTGTTTACATCCACCGTGGTCAGCGCTTCAGTTTGGTCAATGATCAGATAGCCGCCAGACTTGAGCATGACTTTGCGTCCCAAGGCCAATTGGATTTCATCGTCCACATTGAACAAATCGAAAATGGGTCGCTCACCTTTGTAATGGGATAACTTGTCGGCGGCAGAGGGCATAAACTCATTACCGAAATGTTGCAGCATGCCAAATTGCTCGTTCGAATCCAAACGTATGCTTTGCGTGCTGTCCAACACCATGTCACGCAGGACTCTTTGCAGCAAATTCAAATCTTGGTGCAACAAAGATTTGGACGGCAACACCGAGCTGGCGGATTTGATCTTGGCCCAGGTTTTACGCAGATAAGCAATGTCATCCGCCAACTCAGCGTCAGTTGCATCTTCTCCGTTGGTGCGCAAAATGAAGCCGCCTTTGTCTTCCCCCTGATGCGCCAAACTCACCAAGCGTTGCCTCAATGCATCTCTTTGTTCTTGAGGGATTTTTTGTGACACTCCCACATGGTTGTCTTGGGGCAAAAAAACCAATAAACGCCCTGCAATGCTGATTTGCGTCGACAAGCGCGCACCTTTGCTGCCAATCGGGTCTTTGATCACCTGCACCAAAAGGGCCTGACCTTCAAACACTTGCTTTTCGATCGGCAGCACTGGGGTTGGGTTGTCAGTCTCGCTGGGACGGGCTGGCCCGCCATTGAACACGTCTGCCACATGCAAGAATGCCGAGCGCTCCATGCCGATGTCAATGAAGGCAGATTGCATGCCCGGCAACACACGGGCCACACGCCCCATGTAAACATTGCCGACCAAGCCACGCTCCAGTGTTCGTTCGATGTGGATTTCTTGGACCGCACCGTTCTCGATCACCGCAACGCGGGTTTCCTGAGGGGACCAGTTGATCAACATATCGTGCTGCATGTTCAGGCCTCGTTGATTTTGTGAAGCAGCTTGGCTGTTTCAAACAGGGGTAAGCCCATGATGCCAGAGTAACTGCCTTGGATGCTTTGCACAAATATACTTGCACCGCCTTGTATGGCGTAAGCACCCGCCTTGCCCATGGGCTCGCCTGAGTCCACATAGGCTTGGATTTGCAAATGGGTCAACGGCGCAAACCGCACTTTGGAGCGACTCAATGCCCGGTGGGTGCGACGACCGTTGGAAAGAGCGATCGAAGTCAAGACCCAATGGGTTTGACCTGACAAGCGTTGCAACATCGCAGTTGCATCCTGTGCATCTTGCGGCTTGCCCAATATGTCGCCATCCAACACCACCGTGGTGTCTGCACACAAAATGGGATGCGCAACACGCTTGGCGGCTTTGAGCTGTGCTTTGGCTGACTGCAGTTTGAGCATAGTCACTCGTTGAACATAAGCTTGGGCTGTCTCACCAGGCAACACGGCCTCCAGCTCCTCTGCCAGCTGGTTGTCAACCGGCAGCAAGACTTCGAAGGGGACACCCATTTGAGTCAACAACTGCTGCCGACGTGGACTTTGGGAAGCCAGGTAAATCAGGGGGAAATTCATTCGCGGTGGTAGGGATGGTTGGTCATCAAGGACCATGCTCGGTAGAGTTGCTCGATCAGAACCACCCGCACCATGGCGTGCGGCAAAGTCATGTCAGAGAGACTGATCAGGTCATTGCCGTTTTCACGAATGGCAGGATCAAACCCATCTGGCCCGCCAATGATCAGTGCCACATCCTGTGCTTGGGCTTGCCAATCGAGCCAGCGCTGGGACAGGGCTTTGGTGGTCAACCGTTTGCCTTTTTCATCCAACCAAATCCGGTGGCAATCTTTGGGAATGACGGTATCGATGCGGTTGCGTTCAGCAGCCCATATTTGTGCAATGGTCCGAGACCCTCTGGGCTCGGTTTTCACCGTCTTTAAACCGACTTTGACATCGCCCGGAAATCGCTTTGCATAGTCATCCCATGCAGCTTGCGCCCAGTCGGGCACTCGTTGTCCAACCGCGATCACCCACAGCTTCATGCCTTGGCGCGAGGGGACTTTTTGGCCGCGGTTTTAGCCACCGACACTTTTGGGGTGGGCTTTTTTTTGGTGACTTTGCCTTTGGGTTCAGGTGGCGGGATCACTTTGACTGGCATGGGGGGCTTGGCTGAGCCAAGTTTCAAGCGCACGGGCTTGTCACCCCAAATTTCCTCAAGGTGGTAATACTGGCGGATCGACGGTTGCATGATGTGCACCACCACCGCGCCGCAATCAACAATGATCCATTCACCGTTTTCCTCACCTTCGATACGTGGCTTGCCAAAGCCGGCATCACGTACCTCGTCGCGCACGCTGGCTGCCAAGGCCTTGGTTTGGCGGTTCGAGGTGCCGCTGGCGATGATGATCCGCTCAAACAAGGCCGACAGATGCTCGGTGTTAAAGGCCTGTATGTCCTGCGCCTTGATGTCTTCCAAACTGTCAATCACCACGCGTTGCAGTTTTTGAACGTCTTTTTTCTCAGAGGCTTCGGTCATTTTGGTCCGTGTACAGGTGGTGGTGTTGAATGTATTGAATCACTGCGGGGCTCAGCGCATCGTCTAAAGACACGCCCTTGGCACAACGCCACCGGATATCGGTGGCACTCAGGGACAACAAGGGCAGACGCAAATGCACGCAGCGCGTATGTTCTGGATTGTGCCACTCATGAGGTGCAGAGCCATCTTGCTGCTCTAGAGGCCTGTTGGCCACAGCCAATTGTGCCCATTGGGCAATCTGTTGCCATTGGTGCCAGGTGGTGAACTTGGCAGCTTGGTCCGCACCCATGACCACGAACAAAACCGCCCCTGGGTGGCTTGTTCGCAAGGCTGCCAGGCTGTCGACGGTGTAGCTCGGCCCAGCGCGTTGCAACTCTTGGTCATCGATGACTGCCGCGGGCAAATCTTCAAAAGCCAGCCTGGTCATGGCCAAACGGTGAACTGCGGCCGTCAACCCACGCGCTTTATGCCAAGCACCACCCGTAGGCAACAGGTGCAATGCATCGAGTTGGAGTTGTTCGATGGCAGCCTCGGCCAGTGCACGATGCGCCAAATGCGGCGGGTCAAAGGCCCCACCGAAGAGGCCAATGCGGGCTGAGGAATACGAGGTCAGACCCAATTTCTCCCTTGCAGGTAATAAGAGGTCAGTTTGTCTTCAGGCGATCCGGGTTCAGGTTGGTGCTGGTAAGACCAACTCACCAGAGAAGGCATGGACAGCAAAATCGATTCGGTGCGG